>Ga0181456_100001_pt1 | contig 32396 bp, 29 predicted proteins | sample InSIn3SAF170_2_FD_119057 | JGI IMG/M metagenome (GOLD analysis project Ga0181456, IMG submission 119057) | Clean room microbial communities from NASA Spacecraft Assembly Facility at Jet Propulsion Laboratory, Pasadena, California, USA -... ...
CCTCCCCCTCACCCTTCGCTCTACCCCCGAGCCACAGAAGAACACCCAACATCACACCACTCCCCCGCCCATTCATACCCACACTCACTTCCACATCATCACTCACATATCCCAGATCGACTTCGAAGCCGGTGCCATCAGCGCGAAGGAGCAGACTGCAGGCATGACGCTGGGTGACAAACCCATCAAGGTCACTTTCCAGAGACAGTAAGGAAACCATAGTTCAAGTGCAGGACATGGAGGCGGCGTACCGGCGTCATCTGATGATTAAACGGTCTACACATTGCGTCCTTTCCTGCCAACCAGGGGCTATGATGGACAGGCAGCCGTCAAGTTTACATTGGGAGACTGAGTCCTTGTCAAAATATTTTCCGGCAAGGGAAGGGAACCGGTCCAACGAACTTTTGCAGATAACGAGCGCTCTGAGGCCAGTTGTGCGAGGACGGTTTGAGGATCAAATAGTAGCATATTTGAATACCAGCGCCAAGATGTGGAGGCACGACTGATTTGCATAGACCGGGTTGAATATACATCAGGTTAACACCCGCAAAACGCCTACGAGAATGGAAACGAGCCGTGCAGGATGCTGTCGAACAGACTCAGAAAATGACATCTTCGTTGTCCTGATCCCCAAGCAGGTCCTTCGTTTCTGTCTCGTCTTCTTGCTGCTGCTTTTCCTCCTTGGCCAACTTCTCCTTTTCAGCGTTCGCAGCGTCTCGCTCTTTCTTACCCGATACCTTCTTCAACCTGTAAAACTCCTCTCGATCCAGTTCGTCGAGCTCTGAATTGATGTATTTGATGGTGTTCTCCGTTCGCGGAATGATGACATGTTCTCTACGATGGTTTGTCAACTTCAGCGCCAGAACCTTTGCCAACGGCTTCGGAAAATAGGCCATACATTGCATTTACTCTCCTGTTCACCACTTTGATGACCTCATCCAATATCACGAAGGCTGTTTGCAGACTTGCAAGCTCCACCAATGTCTCCACTGCCCGAGCGTATGTTTCCCTACACCGCTGCACCTGCTGCCCTCCTTTGCCCAAGCCGGTCAAGCCAAAGTCGTTGCTGCCCTCTGTCGTGAAACTTTCGAACTGCGGTAAGAATACACCGGAGACATTCTCTTGCCTCGTCCGTACCCGGAACTTGGCCGATTTTGCGGACTCTTGTATCTGATATCCTATGTCTCCACCAACGGCATACGTGACTTCGGCGAGCGAGAAGGCCGCTATCTGCATAACCCTTCCCATCTTTCGTTTCGCTTCATCGATACGGCGGGTGATTTCTGGTGTAGTGCTCAGCGATACTTGTACAAAGAAGCAGCAGTGACATGTCTCGCACCTCGGAAACGTCTAGTGAGACAATCAGCACTGGACCAACATGACCAGGATAGCCGCCTACTTTGTCAAAGCCTCACTCTTCCTCTTAAGCAGATCATGGCCTGTTTGTGCACCCTTCAACTTGCTCTTCATCAACCCCAGCGACTGCCGCGTAGGAAACACAGCTTCTCGAGCCTGTCACACCTTATCAGCCAACCCTACTCGAGCTTGCTCCAATCCCTAGAACGCACTCCACTGCCAGACATGTCGATAGTGGCACCACCAGCTGTTCGCCTTGCAAGAGAGCTGAATCAAACTGTGAACCTTGGAAGTGCTGGACTGGTTCGATGGAGGCTGTTGCGCTTGAGCTCTCTGGGGTGGGATGTCATCGGAAGCTTGGCCAACAGGCAACTTGAAGCGAGGCCGAAGCGCGCATCTTCAAACCCTGCGGGCTGCGGCAGAGCTACACGCTCTGACAGCCAACACCACTACTCCGTTATATACCGGAGCAGTGTGTCTGCTCCTCATGCCCGGTAGACCTATGGCGCCGGCTGATACTTCTCGAAGTAAAGGCGTGGCCAAGCCCTCCTCCGACCTTTACCTCATCTCGGAGCACGACGTTATTTACGAACAGGACATCATCCGCAATCCGGGCAGCATCAAGCCATGGCTGGACTACGCAAACTTCAAGCGCCAACATGGAAGCCTACTGGAACAGGCCTTCGTGCTAGAGCGCGCATGCTCTACGCTACCGCGATCGTATAAGCTATGGAAGATGTACCTCGAGCTCCGCACAAAACATTTGAAGAAAAAGAGTGCGGCCAGGTTCGCGGCGCAATATGTCAAGGTCAATTCGCTTTTTGAGCGCGCGTTGGTGCTTCTCAATAAGATGCCGAGGATATGGGAGATGTACCTATCCTTTCTGATGCAACAACCACTAGTCACGACCACACGGCGAGCCTTCGATCGAGCATTACGTGCGCTTCCACTCACTCAGCACAACCGGATATGGGCGCTATACAGACCATTCGCGAACTCTGCGTCAGGAGAGACGGCCGTGAAGATATGGAGGCGGTACATGCAGATACATCCGGAGAACGCAGAGGAGTTCATCGAGCTACTGATCGACATGCGACAATATACGGAGGCTGTGAAGAAGTACATGGATATTCTCAATAATCCGAAATTCAAGAGCAAGGAAGCGAAGGGTCCATTTCAGTTCTGGACGGAGATGATCGAACTTTTGATCGACCATGCCAAAGAAATACAGACTGGGGATGATACTGGTATAGATGTAGACAAGATCATCAGGAGTGGTATCGACCGCTTCTCGGATCAGCGCGGAATCCTATGGGTGGGACTTGCAAGATACTGGATCAACAAAGGCGACTACGAAAGAGCCCGGGACATCTTCGAGGAGGGCATCACGAGCGTCATGACTGTGCGAGATTTCTCGATCGTCTTCGACACCTACTCTGAGGCGGAGGAGGCTCTGATTGGGATCAAGATGGACGAAGCGGCCGCACGATCGGCCAAGGGCAAGGTGGATGAAGAGGCAGACCTCGACCTGGACATCCGGATGATGCGCTTCGAACAGCTTATGGACCGTCGGCCGTTTCTCGTTAACGATGTATTACTGCGCCAGAACCCGAATAATGTCAACGAATGGGAAAAGCGTGTGGCTCTGTGGGGTGACAACAAGAAGGAGGTCGTGCAGACATACACCGATGCCATCGCAGCAATCCAACCTAAGAAGGCAATCGGGCGGTTTCACGAGCTGTGGGCAAACTACGCGAAGTTCTACGAGCAAGGCGGCGATCTGCGGAATGCCCGAGTCATCATGGAGAAGGCAGTCAAGGTGCCATTCAAATCTGTTGCTGAGCTAGCAGAGATGTGGTGCGAATGGGCTGAAATGGAACTGCGGAACGAGAACTTCGATCGCGCGGTCGAGATCATGGCGAAAGCGACACAAGCGCCCAAGCGATCAACTGTCGACTACTTCGACGAGACCCTGTCCCCGCAGCAAAGAGTGCATAAGAGTTGGAAATTGTGGAGCTTCTACGTCGACCTTGTGGAAAGTGTTAGCACGCTTGAAGAGACTAGGAAGGTGTACGAGAGGATCTTCGAACTGCGCATCGCTACCCCACAGACCGTTGTCAACTACGCGAATCTGCTCGAGGAGAACAAGTACTTTGAGGAGTCATTCAAAATATACGAGCGAGGTCTTGATCTATTCAGCTATCCGGTGGCTTTCGAGTTGTGGAATCTATACCTGACCAAGGCCGTCGATCGGAAGATTAGCATGGAACGATTGCGCGATCTCTTCGAGCAGGCTGTAGAAGGCTGCCCACCGAAATTCGCGAAGGTGCTGTATCTCATGTACGGCGCACTGGAAGAAGAGCGAGGACTGGCACGACACGCAATGCGCATCTATGAGCGAGCGACAAGAGCTGTATCCGATGAGGATCGACTAGAGATGTTCAACTTTTACATCACCAAATCCGCGTCTAACTTCGGCTTGACCTCAACCCGGGCAATCTACGAGAGGGCAATCGCCGCGCTGCCGGACAACGAAGCGAAGGAGATGTGTCTCAAGTTTGCAGAGATGGAGCGGAGACTAGGCGAAATCGACCGTGCAAGAGCAATCTACGGACATGCCTCGCAATTCTGTGATCCCCGAATTGATCCTGGATTCTGGCAGAAATGGGAGGCTTTCGAGGTGCAGCACGGTAATGAGGATACGTTCAAGGAGATGCTGCGGATCAAGAGAAGCGTGCAAGCGCAATACAAGTATGTTTACACTTCTAACCGCAATCAACTATAAAAGCAGCTAACGTGTTGTAGTACCGATGTCAACTTCATCGCATCCCAAGCCATCGCAAGAAGCCAACAACAGCAGGAAGAGGCGACGAATGGGGATGGTGTCGATGGCCAGGACCGGGCTGATGCCATGGCGGCTCTTGAACGCCAAGCGAGGGCTCCACAGGGCTTTGTCGCGGCGAGTACCGGGCCGGAAGGCGCGAAAAGACCGGATGCCGCTCCGCAAGCTATGGCAGCCAACCCGGACGCGATCGACGTGGACGACGACTTGTAGTCCGCAATCTTTCTTTCCTTTGTCTGACATTGTTGCACATATCTGGAGTGGAGTTTTGAGCGTCAAGGCTTGTGGACGGGTACGGTTCTCTTCGACAGATTCTCAGCATGGCATGGCGTTTGGATCAGATCGTCAAGCTTTCTTGGACGAGCTTCTCAGCTAAACAAGCTTTCGCGGGGGGTCAATCTTCATTCCATTCTGTTAACAGCCTTGGAACCCCCGATCTCTGCTGTTGTCAGAGTATTGCACTAATCTCGATGGACCCACATGCTCGTGAACACAATCTGATGCAGCACATTACGCCGACACGTGGAGGGACAATCTGTCTTGGCTCTTCACAGCCTCACTTGGCGTGCATCAAGCCAATGGAGTCGACACGATGATAGCTCGCGTCACTGCAGTTAGACGCGCGCTGTCCCCAGAGAGCTTGTGATGCCCGAGGTTGCTGCAATCAGAGCCCGGTTCTCAGAGCACTAGGAGCAGCCAAGCTGTTTCAGCATCGGTGAGCCTCATGATCTCCCACAAGCGTTTCTGCGAGCGCCTACTCGAGTACCTGACGGGCCTGGGCTGGGTCGAGTCGCTTCCCCAGGCCGTGATGCTTGGCATTAGCGGGGGTTGATAAGGTTAGGAGAAAGCCACCACCTCCAACCGCTGCTCATCGCGCATCGCATCCCACTCCCCCAAGAAAAGGGCCTAGCGTCCCTCTGGGGCAGTGCTGGCAGCCGCCCAAAAGCAATCGTCGCCCTCCTCCCGCTGTTCAGGCGTGGTCAGCCAATGAGCCGTTCTTTGTTGACGTAACCCCGCTGCCGTGCTGACTCCTTTGACTCTGGTTCTCTTCGAGCCCTCTGGTTGCCAGCCAATGAACAGGGCTGCCACTTCTTGATACAGCTCGACTGGAGGCATGTTCGGGACCGTCGAAGCTGGGCGCATCATGTGCTCCGAAAGCCCCCCTGCTGACGTCTGCGGGAGCTGATGCCCGCTCGTAGTCGCCCAGACACCTTTATCTACTTCTTTGTTCCCCTCATTCTTGCCTGGGCATAACTCCGAGTACTGTCGCCCCATCTACTTGGTACAACAGAAGCCCATACAGATCTGGTTTCGCGACAGCGTGGACTATCCAAAGGTAGACATAGAAGTTCGATCGGTTCCGTCAAGGACATCCACCATGCAGACTCAAAACGCTGCGTCAGGTTCGTTCATCTCCTCAGTCAGGTCATTCCGAATGTGAGGTCCAGTCCTTGAAAGACCACCACGACATTTATCACCGTGGGCCGCTCATACCGTACATACATGGCATCATACTGTATAAAAATCTCTACTACTGGGACAACGTTCTGCACTTCCTCCAACGGCTTCAGCTCAGTCACCGTTTCCTTATAGTGTTCCAATCTTCCATCATCGCCGTGTCTAACATTTCGCTCCACAGGCATTGACGGCTCACCCACTGGCAACCCCTCTGTTCAATCTCAAGATCCATTCGCCAGCCAGCGCACCGCCGGTAATGATCCGTTCGGAGAAGACAAGCTAGGCGCTCTAGCTGGACCTGATGAGATGAAGATGGTGGGAGCCGGGTCTCCGCCCGGAGGCAGGCGGATGAGCAAGGAGTGGGGTAAGTTCATTGCATCCAGATCTACACACATCGCAAGTCCGGTGCTGACACCTGTCTCTCGCATGAATCAGACGCGTCAAAGGTCCCTCCTTCCCGCTTCCAGAAGCGCGCAGGCAGCATCTACTCGACGCCCAGCTCGCGCGACTCGCATACGGGGTCCGGTGAGCGCGACAAGGCGTACTTTGAGAAGCTGAAGGAGAAGGTGAGATACCATGACATATCTCGATTGACACATGGCTGATACGCATACACAGGGCTGGATTCCGGGCTCGAGCAAGTCGGGCTCGAAATAGGACGTCGTCACAGATACCGGCGATTTCTCGGCAAAATGGCTTGACACTGACTTTGTGCCTCACTTGAGCACTAGGAAGTTTGGAGAAGAGCAGATATCCTTTGTTTGTTCGACTGCTGGAGGGATTTGTTGTTTGGGATGGCTTGATATAATCACAATTTGATACCTGTACACTAGTACTCGTGGTGGTTGCGGATGCTTAGTTTTGCTCTTGAGATATCACAGGAACAAGCTTCTGTTTTGATGGTAATTGCTTTGTCGTAGACTGTGAGCTTCCCTGTCTGTCAGACGCCCAACATCACTCGAACATCATCATTGGTCCAAGTAAGCCTGATACGGATGCTCGATATTGGTTCTGCATTTGAGGAGCTTGCAGTGTTACTGAGGCCCATATGCCTCGCAGGAAATAGAAGTAGTCGGACCCACATCGGTCAGGAGAGCGTCAATCAGAGGTAGGTTTGGTAAGGACACTCCCATTGGGCCAGGTCTTCACAAGAACTCGCGTTCGCTGGAAAATCTCTGAACGCCTTCCGCTAACTCTCCTGTTAACCTTCCACTCCGGCTCTCAACGGACCAGAGCCGCACGTCACTGTCGAACAAACAAAGTGCTGATTCCGAGGCAATCGAAAAAGAAGCTCGCAATCACATGATACCTTCAGTTGTTCGAAAGAGAGCCAACGGCATTTCCGTACGAAATTGACGGACGAGCGCTCCTCCTGAGTCTGCAAAGGCACCTTTTCCAACCGTAGATACGCCATCAATCACCACTCAAACCCATGCAGCCAACCATCAACGCATATCAAAGTGCCTCCTTAGGCCCCGGACTTTCTCGCAGTCCACATCCGCCCACTCGCTCACCAAACCAACCTCGCACCTCCCCCTCCCCAAGCAGCCCATCAGCTCCCGCCCCATCCTCACCAACCCCCCCATCCTGCTCAGGCTCTCCATCTACTTTCTTCTGCCCCGCAGCTTTAGTAGTCTTCCCCTTCTTCGCAATCGTCTTCCCATCGCCATCGCCCTTGCCTGCACCCCTCTTGCGCTTGGTACCCGCCTTCGCAGCGGTGGTAGCGGTAGCAGTGGTGGCAGCTGAAGCATCACCGTCATCGTCCTTGTCCTTGCCCTTGCCCTTGCCAGGTTTGTCACCGCCTTGTGCCTTGTGGATGGCCCACCAGCGGCAGTACAGCGAGTGCTTCTTCGTCGTGCCGCCGCGCGCTTTGGCCATGGCGTCGAAGTCGATCTGGGATATGTGAGTGATGATGTGGAAGTGAGTGTGGGTATGAATGGGCGGGGGAGTGGTGTGATGTTGGGTGTTCTTCTGTGGCTCGGGGTAGAGCGAAGGGTGAGGGGGAGGAGAAGGGTTGTGGGAGAAGAATCGAGAGGGAGACTTACACTCTTGTAGTCGGAATGCATGATGCAGTCGTAGAGAAAGCGGGCGGTTTCGTCCAATTGGGGTGCCATTGTGACTCAGTGCGACGTCTTTGGATGATTCAAGGTTGGTTAGAGTCATGATGAGCGGAAGGGTGGTGGAGGTGTGTCGTGCTGTGAAGAACTGGAGTGGGATGGTTTGACAGGAGAGAGAGACAAGATGTCAAGAGAGAAGAGAGTTGATCGAAAGTTTGCGTCACGGGTCCGGAACAGTGAGATAAAGCGAAGTGAAGAATAGGCTGAGCTTGCGAATCGACGAGAACGATTTGCAGTCAGCGCCGATAGAAGCATTAATCATTTGGTGCTGGATTTGTGTTGGAGTCCAGATAATAGATTTCAAGGATCAGGTTGGCGTGGTGACAGACGTTGTGTAACCAGTAACTTGGTCTGTTTGAATGATGGAGAATGAAGATGAAAGCGATGACTGAATGATAGATACAGAAAGGCGCGCATTTCACGCCGGGTATCGTTGATTGAAAAATGTGGTAGGCGTCGTCCTTTCACGACCATTCAGTCCAGCAGACTGCTCGTCCGTCAGCTGCCCATCCTCAACACCCTTGCCAATCAGATCCTTGAAATCAAGTCCAACCTCCGCGAGCATCGATGCATGCTGTCGAGTGCATTCCATGCACTCCTCCCATGTCTGACTTCCAGTGTCCACGCTGCTCAACTGCCTTGCCAGGAGAATATTGAAGTCGTCGACATGCTCTTTCGCCCACTTCACACAAGCCGACATCATCACCGGAGGAAAGCAAGTTTGGTATATGCTGACGGTGTTCCTGATGACAGTGAAGTAGATGAAGGAGATTTGATAGATATACTGATGGAGGTCGCCGTCGAAGATGCATTGTCTGTGCGATGTCAGTAGTAGTCCTATCAAGTGCACCTCCAGACATACCTTATCCTCTTCTTGACCACTGCACTTCGGGCGTCGAGGTAGGCTTCCCGTGCCCTGTCCTCAAATCCAAGCCTGACTAGCCAGTCGACGTACTTCCGCGTTGCGGTCATCCAGGCATTGGTATCTATGAGCTGCCTCGTCACGCTAGACGCAAGTTTGGCAGCTCTCTCATTTGTCTTGAAATTGACGATGTCTTGGGCAAGTGCATTGTTCTTAATAGCCTTCGCCAGACGCCTGAGCTTCTCTACCTTTACCACGGCCTCCTCGAAACGCTGCAGAGCAATGTCCATGTCGAGGTCATCTAAATGGCTCTCGACCCATCGAATGCTTTGCTGCTTTCCATCGATGTCAATGAACATGTTCGATTTTCTCTTGCTCTCGTTCTCTGACAAGCCCTCGAGCAAGTCTGGCTTCTTGAGAAGTGTCAAATCACGGGTAGCGAGATAGTTGACGGTGTCCTGCTCCTTCTCCCGCTCCTGCGTCTCAGCCTCTGCAGTTTTACGCAGAAGCTCGACAGCCTTCCTGAAATTCGTCAGCAGGGAAGACTTCTCGTTGCCTTCAGAGCTGGTTGCGAAAGTGAAAGTTTCCGCTCCAACCCGGACGCTGACAGCATTCGCGGTAGTCGACCTGTCCCCAGTAGGGCCAGGACGATTCGCAAGGTCCACAATCTCCACATCCTGCAGCGGCCAGCACCGCTGTGCAACAAGCTGTACTGGCGCTTGACTTGATTTCTGCTTGGGGCTGCTGTGCGGCGACACATCCATGCGCTTCTTCTCCGCAGCAACCAAGAGGTGATCATTCAGAAGAATCAAGTGCACCCGCCGCCTTGCTTTCCAGGTCGCAGCGTTGAGTTCGACCCATCGGTCAGACTCATACACAATATGCCGACCAGGAGTTGCAGGAAGATATTTCTGCGACCCTTCAACCCGCTTCCACAGCTCCTGCAAGTGCGTGCTCCAAAGTGCTTCGAGATTGGCGACTGAACTGCGATTGGCCTGCTTGCGTGCAGAAAGCGTGATTACGGAAGATCCACCGGCCAGTGTCGCTTGCCCTAGTGTGTTAGTCAACTCGGACATCAGATTGCGGAGCGTCCGCATCTCCTCCTTAAGCTTCTCCGCTTCCTTGCTGATCTTCATGAACTGCGTTCGATTCTGGTATACATTGTACTGTAAGTCGGTAGAAGTGCGATTCTTAGCGTTCTGCAAATCTTTCTGGAATTGACGTAAGTCTTGTTCTGAAGCATCCGCCAACATCGAAGCAACATCTGACAATACAATCAGTATTATAAAACAAACAGAGGCATGGACCGAGCCTACATTGCTCCGGCCGCAGATCCGGATCTCGAAGCGCGTCAAGGTCGATCTTAATGCGCTCCCCATCTCGACTCGCTGACGGCCTACCGTCCTGGAAAGACTGCCTGCCAGCGAACTGACCAGGTATGGCAGGTACGGACGGGACCGGCGGTACGAAATCTTGAGGTAGTTGTGTGTACCTGGTGGAGTACCTCCGCTTGACAAGGTCCGATGTCTTGCCGCCTTGGATTTGTAGTCTTTCGCGAGGAGCATCTAGCTTCGTATTGCTTGTCGCGAGCTTCGAGCGTTCGTCTTGGGCTTGCGCGGTTGCGGCCAGGCCGGTAGGAAGGGGGCCGCTGATTTGCTTCGGCGCGCTGATTTTGGGACGCACCGAGCGCTTCTTCCGCAGGGAAATGCCCTTGCTCTTCTCCTCCATGTCGACCTAACTGGCAGAAACCCGCCGTTATGTTGTTAGGTGCCGGCTGTCGGGGATGTTGGACCGTACGTTACGCGGAGCACTGCCAGAGCTACTGTGACTGAGGCTGTAGCGATTGAGCACGCAGCACTGGGACTCTTGAACTAGACCCGGCTTCCCTTCTCAGCAATGCATCGCGGCCTTCGTGATTTGGATGTGTTCAATATAGAGCCATCTTTGTTGTGCTGGCAGTCGGGGGAAGCCCAAGCTTGGGGATGTCGACTGATGCGGGAAGCTCCGTTCCCGCGAAATTTATGCACCTCGACGCATGCTACCAAGTATCGTCCGCCATCCATCAAGCAACTCGCTTCTGGCTGTAAACCCCATTCATCCATCCATCCCCCAGAGGTCTCCAACACACCAAAATGTCTTCTGCCCCCTCGATCCGTACCTCCACAATCGTTGCCGCCTGCGTGGGCACCGTTGTCACCGGCTTCATCGCGTACGCCCTCTACTTTGACCACCGGCGAAGAACAGACCCCGAGTTCCGGAAAGCACTGAAGCGCGAATCGAGGAAGCAGCAGCGCGTAGCGAAAGAAGAAGCTCAGGCGCAAGGAGAGAGGCAGAAGAAGGCTATCAGGGAGGCGGTGGACCAGGCGAATGAGGAGGGCTTCCCAAGAGATGCAGAGGAGGTCGAAGCGTACTTCATGCAGGAAGTAGCGCGTGGAGAGGGGTTGTGCCAGGATGGTATGTCAACCGCATCTCCAGTGGACTGTGTATCGGTATATGGTGGACATACTGATTCGCTTTCAGCAGGATCGGACCCAGTCGAGGCAGCTCTGTGCTTCTACAAGGCGTTGAAGGTGTACCCCCAGCCAAGAGAACTCATCAACATCTACGACAAGACGGTGCCCAAGGTCTGTTTCAGTTTCTTTAATCGGGAATCATAGTCGGGCTAACCGAAAACTAGCCTATCCTCGATATTCTCGCTCAAATGATCGCCGTCGACCCTAGCATCTCAATCAAGACAGGCTCAGCCGGATCCGAAGCTGGCTCAACTGGCGAGATGGACGACTGAATGCTTCTCTGATTGCTGATTTGTATGAAGTGGGCGTTTACCGACTCACTCCTCCTATGTCACTGCTTGGAAGCAGATGCATTTCACTCAACTCACGCCCACTGTATATCTTGTAGATGTATCATACTGCACTGGAGTACGGCTTAGGAACATTCATAGGCTTGTGTTGCATAGAAGGGACTTGCGGCTGCACTGGTTGGAAGCGGCAAGGTATATTGCTGCAAGAGCGGCGGCCTCTTCTGTTCTCGGTTATATTCATTTGTTCGCTTCAGCGAATTCTCAAACTGATCTTTCGACGAACAAATCGTGAACACTAATCGTGAATGTGTTTGCTACCGAGCCCGTGTTCCCATTACACCGTTTCTGAAGTCTATGTACAGGGTATACCACAAAAGGAACATGTAGGTGTGATCAGCATGCCGCTATTCAACCTGTAAGTTGGCTGTCTGCTCGAACGGCCATCTCCCGGGTCTACCGCCAATGTACATGTAGGATAGTACAGCTGTAACAAAGCACATTGCTGCTAGCACAGCATTCATATTCCCATACCCGATACTGTCTTTGAGTCCACCAGCGATCAAAGGACCAAGAGTCAGACCACTGCTGAAGACCATCGAGTTGATGCCGTAGAGCTGTGCATACGGTCCATTACTACCAAAGAACTCCGGGTTCGCCTTATAGTACCTTTCCACAACCGCTCCTGCTTCCACAATTGAAGGTGCGCCGATGATTGCCAGGCCGACTCCGTTCAAAGCTAGGATGCAGCAATAAAGGATAATTTGACTCGTACCTCCACTTTGTGGGAGACGTAAAAGTACCAGCGTAGGGGTCAAGAAGATATATCCCAAGGTAGACGTGGTTTTAGTGCCGTACCGATCCGTGACCCAGCCTGCGACTGGACCGATGACTAAGTCGCATACACCAAGTGGCAAGAAGAGAAGGCCTGCTCTGAGAGAGTCAAAGTTGTAATGATCTTCCGCAACGGTGGGAACGGTGGAATCGAAAGCTGCAAGCAGAGCTGCTTGGACGAACGCGATGAGAGCGGCCGTGACTAGGCTTGCGTCTTTGAAGCACGCAAGGATGGGCACCTTGGCCACCCATCCGGGCTGATCTGGGAGGCGATACTTGTCTGGTACATCCTCTTGCGTCTTGTTGAGAAGCGGGCTCTCCTCATCGTGGTCATGTGGTGGTAGCTCCTCAGTTCTTGACTGATCGGGCGAAACGTCCAGTGTACTAGAGGACGAGCTGGCAGGGCTTGAATTTGCGCTGTCGTCGTAACTCCCATATCTCGCAGCTACCTTCTTCTCGATGACAAGCAGCCGCATGATGCAGTCAACGCCTAACAATCCGGCACTGAGGCCGAAGACTCCGGTAAGGCCCGTTTTGCGATACAACAGACCACCTAGTACAGGCGCAGCGAGTGTGCCGACGGAGATAATACTGAAGATCGAGCCAATGGTAGTTCCAAGCCGTGATGGGCCTACTGTCTCTAGACATATGGCGAGGCCGAGGGTCCAGACAACTGCGCCGCTGATGCCCTGCAAGAAGCGTGCCAGAGCTAAGACTGCAATGCTTTGTCCAACGGCGAGAAGAGTGGTGGCTGACAACAACGCTAACAGCCCAAGCAAGAATGGTATTTGGCGCGTCGATACCCTATCCGCGAGGATACCAGCAATCGGAGAGAAGAGAACAGATGCTGCGGCGTATATTGCAAGCAGCATGGAAACGTTGCTCTGAATCTGATTCCGTGGTATACCTACTCTATCCTCGAGCAAAAAAGGGAATACTGGCACCACTAGACTGTAGAGGAAGAGATCGGTGAACATGCCAATAGCCACCGTAGCGATAACGAAAGAAGTACTGGCCCGCCATTTCAGACCAGTTGGCCTGGACTTGTAATTGTGGGTGAACGAGGTTGCTGTCCTGATTCTTGTAAGCGAGCCGTTGTCGGCCATGATGCAAGGAAACGGTGTGCCTCAGGAGCAAAGTTCTCGAAGATTGTTTAAAACAACCAGGCCTACGGTACAGTGTACGGAGCGTAAAGTTGAACTGGGAGAATCGTCTGAAGTTGGGTGTTATGCGAAAACAAGATACTTAGAGAAGGTGCAAGTTTGAGAAGACGACGTTTCTGCTTGAGCTCGAATCGCAGTAGAAGACCCAATAAATATCAGACCGAAAGAAAGCGACGTTAAGAAACATACAGAGCTGTACAGCAGGGCATGGAAAAACCGTACTATGTTCTGACCTGCAGAAACAATGATGTTGGTCGCCCTTGGAGAATCAGGCAGGGCAACTATCAGAAGTTTTGCGACTGCCCCCACGCCCCGCTTATGTCAGCATCTTAAGCGCACACCTCGCTTAGCACCCACCCGCATATTGGAGCTCATGGTCAACGAGAGTCAACGACCGACGCCAATTAATTCAACAACCACCAGTACCGGTCCCCTAGACCTCCCACAACGTAGTTCGACATGTCGGCACAAGAGGAGAAGCCAGCTTCCTCGAAGAAGCAGTTCGGAAAGGGCGAGCGGGAGATTGTCCACCACTCCCAGGCCGCACAGAAATACTACCCGGCCGAGGACCAGCCGCAGCCTCGCAAGGTAAGCTGCACGGTTGGGGAGAGAGCGCTGTCAAGATGAGTTCGGTCCCGATGAAGTGACAGTTCCAACGCCGCTGGTGACTGATACGCCGAAGGGGACTGGAGTCACCAACACAATGGCGCGACGACAACTCGACGCGATTGCTGACACCGTTTGTTTCCCTAGGTCCGCAAGTCCATACGCCCATCGAAGCCCCGTCCGTCTCTGACTCCCGGCACTGTCCTCATTCTCCTTGCTGGTCGCTTCCGCGGCAAGCGCGTTATCCTTCTATCACACTTGCCCCAGGGTGTTCTCTTGGTGACCGGTCCGTTCAAGGTCAATGGCGTTCCCCTACGGAGGGTCAACGCCAGGTACGTCATCGCAACTTCGACGAAGGTGGATCTGAGCGGCATCGATGAGGAGGTCTTGAAGAAGGTTGGAGGCGAGGGTTACTTCACCAGGGAGAAGAAGTCGAAGAAGCAGGGAGAGGAGGCCTTCTTCAAGCAGGGCGAGAAGCCAGAGGTCAGTCAGGATCAGGCATAGGCGGCAAGGGGGACAAGCACTGACAGAAACACAGCCGAAGAAGGTTGAGGGCAGCCGTGCGGAGGACCAGCGATCCGTGGACAAGGCCTTGTTGAGCAACCTCAAAAAGGAGCCTTTCCTGTTGAGCTACCTTGGCTCCACTTTCAGCCTACGCCACGGCGACAGGCCACACGAGATGGCTTTTTAGATGGGGTCAGCTGGATGAGAAGGAGGGAGTTTAGGACCGCTTGCTAGAGCCGTGCAGCAAGCCTTCAATTATACGGCGATGTTTTCAGGGGGTTGGTGTCCCTTTCGCACGTGTCTGTAATGCGCAGATCAAATTAACAAACACCGAAAGCTCAAGCTGTTCCACTATCAAAGAGGGCATAGACATGATACTAAGTCTCCAGAAAACCTAACAAATTAATCCCGCAAACAACGAATATTCAAAAGTGTCATACAGGGTATCATCCGGAAGCAAGCACACGTCTCGAGATTGTTCAGTCGTCTTTCTCCCGTTAAGAGTCACTCTCGACTCTCACATTTCCATCCTCGGCAGTCTGGTTGGTCCTCTTGCCCTTTCCTCTAGTTTTATCCTTCATCTTGGCTCCCATGCTGTTAAGCTTGGAGCCTGCCATGTCCATCGCGTCACCGGCTTTCTCCTGCATATCGTGCTTTTCCATTTCATTCTTCACATCGTCCACGACGTCTGCACCAACGGTCGTCCCATGAATCCAATCAAGTACGCCCCAGGGCGCGAAATTGCCTTTGCCTTCACTCAACATGTGCGCATCTTGGCGTCTGGCCATTCCGTTCAGAATAATTGTCGAAGGCAACACCGAATATCCAGAGTAGGTGGTCCATTCCTCGAGCGAAATAATGGCTAGCATGAGGTAAAACGTCAGAACATGGAAACGGAAGAGGATCGCCGGCAGATGCGTAGGAATCCAGTGACCTAAAATCCACGCGATTGGATGATCATAATTGGCAACGAAGGAGTATGGGGCTCGGATGGAGTGGTGCCAGCGCTGATGCATACGCGCAACAGGCGAATTGTTCGCATGGAGGACGTATCGATGGATGTAATACTGGAGTACCTGTCGCAGTATCAGACCTGCTAAGCAATCACGTGCAAGGAAGCGGCGCGCTCACTCCTCTCAGGACAAGTCCCTTCAGTAGGTCTATAGCGACACCCCATGGCAGCGGAATGCCTTTCCCAACTACTAATGCACTCCGCATGTTCAAACCCTCCGTAAAGAGCATCTCGACCCCCGCCTGCAACGCTACTCCCAACAAGACGTTAAATGTTGACAGCGCCATTACACTCATGACCTTCCTCCGACCGTCCCTGGATGGTAGGGCGACATTTCCTTGAGCTTTGATATTGGCAACCAGGCTCGGCAAAGCGGTGTCGAGTGCCAGTGAAAGAAGGCTGGGCAGTATATAGAGGAGTGTGCGGACGACCAGAAGCCCGTAGATCTCAACGTTCAAGTAGCCATGCGACAGGACCAGCGTCAGCCATGTCATGTAAAAAAAGGCGAGGTTAAGCTGAGTGGACCAGCTGGAGATGACAGGGAGAGCGAATGCGGAGAGGAGAGGAAGCGGGAGTGAGATTATGGAGCCCATCTCGACGCACAGTTAGATAGTCGATACTTCGCAGTTTCACGGTGGATGCGCGTTTAAGAATGATGCGAGATGGGGAACGCGTAAACTTGGCCATTAACACGCAACAAGCAGGGCACAGAACATGACGTGTCAGCACTGGGATTCGCGCCGGGGCTCGAGATGGGGCGGAATGCGCGAACAACATCTCAGACGCAGGCCATTGTCTTGCCGCATCTGCCTCTTGGAAGAGACTCAGCCTTGCCCAAGATTGAACGATGCTGATGGCGCAAGTTGGTTCCACACAGCGCTTCCGAAGACTCGGTAACTAGGTACGCCATCCTACTATGTCATACATGACTATCATAGATAGCCGTCTACAGAGCACCTCAGAACTGCATGCAGTCTGCCTCCACCATCGTCGTCGCTGCTGCACTCCTCTCTGCACGGCCAGGAATACGACAACTCCCGATGCACACAACCAGCCGCCTGAATTAGGTACGGTACTAGTCGGTAAGTTTGCGTTGTTGCGGAAAGTGCCGCACCGCCAAAACTGCTAGAGAACACTTGATCGCTTTTCGTATCGGTCGCATTCTACCATCTTTGGAGCTATTGATTAGATACTTACTACAAAAAAGAGACCTTGTATTAGAGAATTCAAGTACATAGTCTAGGGATTCTATGAGCTGTGAATGTTGAGTTATGAGGCATGGAACTACAGCATTTTGGCGTGTTTTTGGTGGGCAGAACCCGTACAGCGCAAACTTACCGACGGTAATTGTAACTACCTAAGGTAAGCGTCTGCAGGTGCATTTTAAGGGCGCCCGACCCCTTTCGCTTCCCTCCCGGACTCCCCGCTTATCGGCGTGGCATTGGAGGTTAGTCCGGGCATTGCAGGCGCCCGCGCCGATCGACCATCGCGACGGAGACTATGACTCGAGTGTCAGTGCGTTCGCAACTGAATGAGCCTCTCCGTTTCGTTTGCAACATCCTGATCACTGTGTACAAGAGCGTTTCGTCTCTTACACTCAACAGTTGATACTGTCGATGCGCAGCCCTTGGACCGGCCTGCGTGATCCGCGAACCTTGAGTAGCTATGTCTAAATATCAAACGTAGCGTTGGCCGTCGGTACCACGCCAGAGGGCCCGGCTTCACAATGAAGCGTATCTGGTTGGATGCATCGCGCGACGATGCTGAAGAAAGAGATGTGGATGCCGAACCTCCAGTCCCGCCTATTCCTACGCTTCCGCCAGCGCGTTCGTTGCGCCGACTTCGATCACTGCATCTTTCAACAGAACAGCGAGCGAAGAAGCGCTCTGCCAACACCGTACGAAACAAGCCCGCGTCCCCGGAAGTTATCTCTTCACTGATCGACTCCCTTGCCGCCATCTCAGTCCCGACGAATGACCGCTTCGACAATTCATACAGCATTCGCACGGCGAGTCCACCTCCAATCGCAAGATCTGCGGCGAACAAGGCGTCACTGGACAGCAATCGGTGGGAGATCAACGGAACTTTCTTCGATGTGAGGCGTGATGCGGCCAAGCGGTACTTCAGCGCTGAGGACTACGTAGCCTCAGAGGATGCTGCTGAACCTCCGGTGGTGCGGACTTCCAGACGTCCGTCAGGCCTATCCGTGTCAAGCTCGTCGAAGAGCGAGCATCCTATGAAAAGCTACCTTCGATCTGGCACAAGAAGCACGACTTCGTTGGTTTCCACAAGAGCTTGGGACGAGAACGCGAAGACCGTAACGAACATCAACAACGATAACTTGATGCCGAAACAATCTATAGAATCCTTGAACATCAAGAGGAATGCCGGGAAACATAGGAGTCTGAGCTTAATGACTTCGCACGAGCGAGTTAAGGGCAAAGAGAAGGATCTCAGCGGCATGTCAGCCGATGTGGCTAGTAGATCGGACCATTCGTCAGCTTCAGAGTTCGCGTCGCAGTCGCCAAGATCGATGAAACCGTACAGATTGCATAGTGCTGCTCGTGAGGAGTCTCCATTCGCCGGACCGTCGCGACTGGGACATCTGCGTAAGGGACCCGACAGCCCAATCAGTGTTGGTAAACGTACAATCGATCTTGAGATGGGTAGCCCGGTCAAAGCTGGCAGAGTGCCTGTGCGAAAATCATCGCTTCGACACCAGGATAGCCCTCCACAATTTGCGTTGCACTCACGCCACTCCAGCAGTTACAGCCGACAAAGCTCTAGTAGGACCGAGACTTTAAGAGAAGAGAGGGAGCCCGAAACAATGCCAGCCATTGCCATCAAGAGTAACGACGAAGAGGAGAACGAGGTAACTAGACGAATTAAGGAGCTCAAGGCGCAGAAGAGGATCAGAGACAGCATGTCTTTTCAGAACACGTCAACTTATCTGGACTACGATATTATGAAACCGGAGATTGGACCTGCCGAGCGGCCATCATTTTCCCATGCTTCGAGCGATTCAAGTCACGATCTGGCTCCCATCAGGCGCATCACTTCGAAGGCGCATAGAGTCTTAGGCATCGATGGAGACGAAGCAACACGGCTATTTGGGGCACAGTCTCCTCTCAGTGAAATGACCAACGGTGATGTAAAGTCGCCGCAGGAAGGGGCAGTCCCATTACCGATAAACTATCCACTTGTCATGCAGACCTTGGACCGTCTCGATGCACCAAGTAGTAGAGGATCGGTGATATCCAGCGGAACGATGGTGAGGTCGAATTCGGCCGTTGTTGCTAATCGGTCATCTGTAGCATCTGCGTTCAGGCATTCGCTACTTCTGGACGCAACACCTCCTCGACGGTCTTCGTTGGCCGGGAATGGTTCGAGTAGAGCACCAAGTAGTGAGCTTCCTTCGCCGCCCCATAATTCACTAGATGAAGCCGTGCGAAAACTAGCTCCTATGGCAGCTCCCGAGCCCTCCGTGCCTAATCGTGCCAACTCTTCTAAAAAGAAGAGATGGTCGCATCCGGATCTCCCGTTGAAGGCGGAGCAGAGGCATAACATGCGCATCGCCGAACAACAAGTGAAAACAGCGCAGGTACCGGAAATAGTGGTTGAGGAAAGACCGTCAAGCATCCGCTCCGTTGATCGAGAGGTGTACGCTTTTGTGCACGCCCCGCGCCTTTCGCAGAAAATCCCTCATCCTCAGACCGGTCGTATTATCTCGTTCTCGGAGGTGGGCGATCCCCGAGGTTATGCTGTTTTCTGTTGCGTCGGTATGGGCTTGACAAGATACGTCACGGCCTTTTATGATGAACTCGCTATGACTCTGAAACTGAGGCTGATCACACCGGATCGGCCAGGCGTGGGTGATGGCCAGGTTGATCCGGTGGGGACGCCTCTCAGTTGGGCTGGTAAGACCATATCTTGACGACTTCCGTATCGTTACTGAGTATATCCAGATGACGTCTCCGCAATCTGCCAACACCTTGGTGTCAGCAAATTCTCCATGATGGCTCACTCCGCAGGCGCGATATATGCTCTCGCTACAGCGCTGCGCATGCCTCAAAGGATTCGCGGCCGTGTGCATCTTCTAGCGCCTTGGATACCGCCGTCTCAGATGTCGACAATTGGTTTGCAGCAAGATCTACCTCCGAGCGGACAATTACCGAAATCGCAGCGCTTCTTGCGCATCCTCCCAATACCCTTCTTGAGAGTGGCCAACTCCGCCTGGATGGGCGGCACTCCGACCACGGGCACAAAAGTAGGCAAGTGGAAGATAGGAGCTGGTAAAGAAACGTCGCAGATTCGATCATCAACGCCCTCCGCTCAGCCTGCGCGGCCCCAGAACACGCGACGCGAATCCATCATGCTCATGGACCAGCAAGCGCTGCCAAACGGCAGCGTGCTCTCCCTCGCCCACAAAACAAACCTGAACAACCAGAGTGCAGGGACGCCCCGCAGCGTAGGCTCGATACCACAGCTCGACCAAGAACGACGCCGGCTCTACGACAGCCGTCTCACGCTCGCCATATGGGATCTCGCAACCACGAATGCGAATCCATCGGTCGACTTGCTCGTGTGCCTGGAGCGCACGCGAGATATCGGGTTCCGGTATGTTGACATCAACCGCGCGATCGTGATACACCATGGTAGTCGGGACACGCGGGTGCCGGTGGAAAATGTCAAGTGGCTTGGGCGCACAATGCGTCAGTGTGAGGTGAGGATTCTGGAGGGGGAGGAGCATGGATTGATGGCTAGCGCGACGGTTATGGCGAACGTGCTTACGGAAATTGCTGGTGAGTGGGAGGATTGGAAGAAGAGTGTGCGCGAGAAGGAGAAGGGGAAGGGGAAGGAGAGAGCGAGGGAGGGCAAGAGGAGGGGAACCGTGACTTCTACCTTCTCGGAGTAGTGCTGTCCCGCGGAAGGTGCAGCGACGACATGGAGACGGGCGCTTTTGCTTGGATTGAATTGGAGAGGCCTGTTGTTATACCCATATTAGGACGGTGCTGAGTTTTGGATCTGATTTGGTTCGACTGATGGTACATGAGCGCTGGAAAAGCATTTGGCGGTGTTTCGGTTGTACAGCTTGTAATATGTAGTTCACTCTTAATGTTTCGTACAACAATGGAACCCATCTCCAAGATGGCACTGATCATTCCGAGCATTCAAGATGGCACCCTGGACGATTGATGGGCTCTCCAGTGGCACTGAAACAGGCCAGGAGGATTATTTCCTTCAGTCCCTTCCGACGGAAATTTAATTGAAGAAGCACATTTACTGATCACCACGATAAACTTCATATCCGGGCAAAGGCCTTTCCCTGTTCGCAGGCGGTGAACGGGCTCGTACAGCCCCAAGGATTAGCGGCCGTCGCTGTAGCGATGAACTCGTGTAAACACCTCCACGAGAAGTCTCAGATGGAATTGTCCTCAGCACTTTCTATTTTCTATCATTGCAATTGAATACGCTGCATCGACACTCACTGTCTTGTTTTCGAAAACTAGGCGGTCGATTCGTCATCGGACCAGCCTCTGCATAAACTAGTTGGCAGCCCGACGTGTGACAGCAGGTGGTTGGGGAGGCTGGTGTAGGAGAATAAACCAAAAATCATCCCGCACGCATACCCACACATCGATCCTGCATCTCCTTGTCATCTGCATCTACAGTTTTGTCTCAACATTCTTTTACTGACTTTCTGGCTCTCGCTACCACACAATCCGCCATCTCGTGGAGAAAGGCAGCCGGGAGCGGGGCAGGCATTCCTCCCCCCACGCCGACCGAAACCAAGCGTCGAACACAACCACGGGCTCTCGACGAGCAATCAAGCACATTCCCCGCCCCGTCTGGGCATCGCGCCCACAATGCGGTTCCTACAAGCGCCCTCCGCGCTTCTCTACACCGTCGCTTTCATCCTCACCGCCTCGCAATCGACGAGTGCGAAGCCGTACCCGCGAGCACTCGACACTGATCCCGCAGAGCTTCAGAACAGCACCCTAGCCCGCCGATGCGCCAACCCTTGCGGCTGGCAAGGGCAGTTGTGCTGTGCAGCGAACCAAGTATGCTACACTGATGCCAACAGCCAAGCACAATGCGGTGCAGGATCAGTCGTCACGGCAGCCGCAGGTGGCTACTGGCAGTACTGGACAACCACCTACGTCGAGACAGGCCTTGTCACGAAAACGGCTGTCATGAGCTCCTACGTAAATGGAGTTGCGGCGACGACCAGTTCATACTGTCCACCCACAGTAACAGCAGCAGCAGCGCAGTGCAACTACGCCCTGAATGAGGTTCCCTGCGGCAGCATCTGTTGCGCCAGCGGCCAGTACTGCTACGCAGCCAACCAATGCGCCGCTGCAGGCGCTGGCAGCAGTGAGAACTACATCAACAGCTACACGACGCCTTACTCTGCGCCTCTGCGGCCCACAACCGGTACGCTCGTAGTCATCACGGCAACGATCTCGCCCACGACAACCGTCCCCTTCCAGACGCCTGTCGCAACCGGCGCAAACGTAACTCTGACAGGCACTCAAGCCCAAACCAGCGGCGGACTCAGCGGCGGCGCCATCGCAGGCATCGTCATCGGTGTCCTCCTCGGCATCCTCCTGCTCCTCCTCCTCTGCGCCTACTTCTGCTTCCGCGGCGCCATCGGCCTCTTCCGCGGCGACAAGAAGGACAATCGACGACGCACTGAGACGGAATATGTCGAGGAGTACCACCACCACAGCAGCGGAGGCGGCGGCAGCGGTGGCGGGAGGAGGTGGTATGGAGACCGGCCGTCGAGACCGCCGCCGCCGAAGAAGAGCAGTGGTGTTGGCGGGTTTGCGGCGGTTGCGGCAGGATTGGCGGGGCTGGCGGCCGCCCTGGGGATTAAGAGGAAATTGGATAATAGACGGCAGGAGAAGAGTGACTATACGGGAAGTTCGGTGTCGTATGACTATACCACAAGTACTAGTGAGTCTTCTGCTTAAGCTGTTTCTTCGGTCGAATGGTCACTGATGCATTCCTTCAGGCAGCACCAGTTCGGACGATAGGAGAACAAGGCACTCGTCGCGACGTTAGAGATTGTACAGCGTGGAAGATTTAGCCTTGCTCATGGAACCAAAGATATCCTCAAGTTTCTGTTTAGCGTGCATGAGCCGCATGGCTCCAGGCGTTTGGATTTCGTCTTACCGTACAGACAAGTACGCTTTTAGTACAGTATTCCCCATCCGTGGGTCGAATATTGATTTGAGGAGAATCATGACTCTGGCTTCCGTAGCAGGAACGTTGCTACGGAGCTGTATATAGACATGTCTGACATTGAAAAAGTCGCTTCCCTGATACACCTTCTCAGTGCATCATGTCAAAGAATAACAAATTGGTTTCCCGTTCAATTGTTTGTATTCGCAGCCGCTTGTTTTCTCGCATAAGAGGGGACTCGCTCTCAAGGCCCATTCAGCCCTGAAGCTCGAGCGCCAAGCCTCCGTTCCACCTTCCGACACTCATCACCTCCAACATCCACCACACACACCCAGGCACACAACCACTCTCTCCCTCCACGGCCTTCTCCACTCTTCACCCTACCGTGCCACCGTAGCACGGCAAACCAACAACGACAATGCCGCCCCTCCGCCTCCTCACGCGCCTCGCAGCGCTCACCACCCAGTCCTCTTCCCGCACCGCTACACGCACACTCTCGACCACCACAGCACGACGCTCGGCTCCCTCGCACGAAGACCACTACGACCCGCCGACCGGCTGGCTCTGGGGCGTGCCTCCGGGCCAGCAGCGCGAGAAGGAGGGCTGGGAGGGGATTTGGTACTGGGGGTTCTATGGCAGTTTGGCACTTGCGGCGGTCGCGTACTGTTATAAGCCGGATACGAGGTATGTGGAGGGATCTTTCTATTGGTTTCTGGGAGAGGTGGGGAGGGTAGGGGGACGAGATAGCACAGGTGCAGATGGGTGTGGAGAGTGGGACAGTCGATATGAAGGCGGCGGGATGAGGAAGATTTGACTCAAATGGGCATGCTGACTCCCCTGTGCGTATAGCATACAGACGTGGGCGCTTGAGGAAGCCCGGCGGCGACTGGAAGCTGAGGGTATTCTTACAGACCCGGGCTTGAAGAAGGGCGAAGTCAAGGCACAGAACACGGAGTAAGCGCGGCGAGAGCCGAGTGATGGGTGTTCATTGTGTTTTCGGAATGCGAATTAGACAGAGAAGGGGATACCTCTGTTGATGGCGGAGGACTGATTGACTCGGCTGTCGGAAGGGTTGTACATATTCCTTGCACGCATGCATTTCCTATTTGGTTCCTCTTACGGTGGATATACATCATGACCAGAACACTCCGACTGTGCATTGTCTTTGCGTCTTGCTTAATAGAGCCCGCTGCGGAATTGGGGCATAGCTCCCGAAGCAGGTTCCTGGTATATCCTGAATGACTCCCCGGAGGATCACAGTCAACTGCAAGCCGTTTTCCAAACCTCAAATGCTACCACTTCCTTATAATTTAACGTGACAAAGCTTTCGCTTTCTTCCACGCCATAGTTCATTGACTCTTTAGAATTGCAGTCGGTGAGTTTGCGTTCGCTTAGCGGTCACTTCAACCAGTATCCTACACGGTTCTAGGTTCATCAAGGAACTTGACTCTACTAAACACATTACAGTATACTTATCACTCAATCGCTTTAGAGAGAAAACGCAGCTTGGGTGTCACCTTCTTATTGGGGGCCAGGCCGCGCCGTAGACGCAAACTTACTGACTGGTTCTCCAAATCAAATATGACTTCTTTTGAAAACATAACCCCCAAGCTCCGTATCCACTAAACGCCAGCATCGTATCGTTGAACAGCCACCAACATTACAGCCGCTCATGGAAGTCGAGCAGCTTCATGGCGCCATCCTTCCACTGGAGATCATTCTGCAGGTGATGGCCCGCTCCCTCCACAATGCCGAACCTCACACCCTGTTCCGCTTCCGTCAATTTCGAGTCTTTTCCACCATATTTTCTCTTAACATCGATGGCCTTCTCAGTTGCAAGCCGCAGGTGCCCGGCACGATACGTGTTCGCCATTTGCTGCATGAGTTTCACACCCATCAACTTATCTTCACCGCCTGCCAGCACTAGCACACGCTCTCCAGAGCTACAATCTCTGATGTTTCCGAGCACGGTCTTCACATTGACGAAATCTCTCTTCATCATGTCAAGCGGCCATATGAAGCTCTCGTACGGAGCTATGTGCTTCTCGAACTCTGGGACTTTCTCTATCGGCATCTCTTTGCAGAAGAAAGCCCCCTTGACCAGGTCGGTCGTAGCCAAAGGCGATCTAGGATGCCATAGGTGCCACATCATACGAACGCTGAACCATGGATCGAGTTTGTACCAGTTGTAGTACACTCCGAGTCTGCGTGTGTCGTTAGCGCATGATGTGGCACAGGGTCTCTCTGGAGGATCTTACTGTCCGAAGCAAGGCGTTGCCGCCAGTAATGCCAAACCTTTGGCCTTCAGCAAACCCTCATTCAACACGTACTGGGACAGGCCCCCACCACTCGAATGGCCCACGAGCACAACTTCTGTCCCGTGAAGATTTTGCACGTGCTGGACTGCTGCGACTAGGTCATTGGCTAATGTTCGAATCCCCGTCAGGTAGACCAGCCTGAAAAAACTGGGACGCCAGCTATTGCCATGTCCTCTCAGTGACACAGCATAGCAGGGAATATTGTGTGATTGTGACAGGCATGACATGAATTCGAGCCATACAGCTGCGCTGCCGAACCCGCCATGGACGAAGAACAGAGGAGTCTTTGCTGGGCCGGTGTCCTCGGAAGGAGGTGCTGCATATAATAGTTCGATGTTGCCGCTAGGTGTTGGGACAAATGAACGGGTCACGTGGGAGGGAAGAGGACCTGGTTGAGGAGATGGAGTTGACCAGACTAGGTTCCATGGAGCAACCATTGTATAGAGGTGTCTCGACTCAGGGCTTGTAGAACGAAGAGAGAATACGAGGTGTGAGATTTGGTATTATAACTACAGTATGGAAGACGCAAGAAACAGGAGTTGAACGCTACATCAGAACTGAACAGCAGGAAAGCTCGCATTTATATGGTCTGGCAACTCAGCTGCTGCATGAGTTGTCCACTTGCTCACATAACCGCATATACTCGATGCTATACGAGACACTTCCCTCTCGGCGTGCTTGGCGAGGGGAAACTCAGAGCGGAGGCCGAAGGGTTTAGCGATGGTGCACGATACGACGGCGGTAACTGATGATCGTGTTGCAGTTGGCCAGCCCTACAGTGCCAAATCAAGTCTAGCTCACCACCTTGTCGGCAGCAGCCGCCGCGAAAGTGTTCCAACGCCAATCGCTGCGATGCAACTTTAACCAACCAGCCACCAAAGTTCTGCCACCATGACAACCCGAAAGCGAAACGAATGGCTCGAGGCCGACCTTAGTGAAGACGAAGAGCGTGGATACGATTCGGAGGAAGAACAGAGCAAAGGCACTACGCTCACCGGCCGAGCTACGAAGCGGCGCAAAACCGAAGACGACTCGGACGCAGCATCCGGTTCAGATGGAGACCTCGTTGACGAAGCCGAGGATAGCGAAGATGATGAGAACGAGGACGAGGACGACGGGGATGCCACCGATGTATCAAGGCTTAGACAGGTCGATCGGGGCGCCATTGCATCAATACCAGACAACCCAGATCCACGGTCCATAGACGTTCAAACGCAGAACACCTCCATTCTAAAACCTCTCACAGCAAAGCAACTAGCTGCCAGCCAAAAAGCCGCAAAACGAACAGGCGTCATCTACCTCTCCCGCATTCCTCCCTTCATGAAACCCAGCGCGCTGCGGCACCTGCTTTCTCCCTACGGCGAGATCAACCGCATCTTCCTAACGCCAGAGTCTTCCACAGCCTACAGCGCGCGTAAGCGATCCGGTGGTAACAAGAAGCGCAGCTTCACCGATGGTTGGGTCGAGTTTGTGCACAAGCGCGACGCGAAGTTGGTAGCGGAGACACTGAACGCACAAATCATCGGCGGCAAGAAGGGAGGGTGGTACCATGACGATGTGTGGAACATAAAGTATCTGAAGGGATTCAAGTGGGATGATTTGGTTAGCCAAATTGCTGGAGAGAACAGGGAGAGGGAGGCTAGGATGAGAGTCGAGATTGCGCAGGGGAAGAGGGAGGCTAAGCTTTTCGCGGAGAATGTGGAGAGGGCGAGGATGATAGAGGGAATTGAGGCAAAGAGGAGAGACAAGGGAAAGAGAGGGGGAGATTATGCTGGTGAAGACGGAGCCGTGACGGCTGAGAGCGCTGGGACGGCTGGTAGGACGGGGAAAGAGTTCCGGCGGCAGTTTAAGCAGAATGAGGTCAAGGTTAGGAAGGGGAAGCCAGAACAGAATGAGGAGGTAACGCGAGTGCTGAGCAAGATATTCTGAGGCGGGGTGATACTTGAATCAGACACGCTACCATCATGTATGCGCACCCAATGCGATCTCCCAGTGACACGACAGAAGCTTTGTTGGGTTATTTTGTACGCTCATGATCGCAGTAGCGCCGTCCTCTCATCCGCACGTGATTCGTCAGGCTCACTTTCACTCGCCAGTCCTCTACCGTGCAGTTGCTCCCCCCTTTTTTCTCTAGCACGGAACACCAATGCCATAACTAGAAGACAACCTTGCAGACACCCTGTGACGATATAAACGCCCCAGGCGCTCCACCCAGATATCCCCAGCCGAACCGCAAGGTTCGCAGCAAACAAAAAGCTCCCTGGAGTCTGAATACACATCATAGGTACACTGAGACTGAGCACGGCTTGGAGCTTCCAGGTCATGTACAGCTGAGGTATATACTGTATCGACGCGAGGCACGCAGCCATTATACCCAGGATGTTGGCCCATAATTGCAGATATGATGGGGCGCGCGCGTAGAGCGCGACTGACGCGATGAAAGTGAGGATGATGTGGGTTACGGAGACCGCTACAACAATCAACGCGTCGCGGTATTTTGGCTTTGCTGCTCCGGAATCGCTCCTATTGTCCTGGCGCGGGAAGAAAACGAGGAACAACAGCATGCTGGAGACAGTGAGCACAAGTACTAATGCACAGGAGCAGTCCAGCACACTCACATGACGAAGAAGCAGCTCCATTGCGTCCCAACCTGAGCTATACCCAACAGACCTGCCGCGCATGCAAATGAACTGTTCTCTCTGCAACATCCGATATCTGTGCGACTTGTTGGAAGGACGATGATGTTGGCGATCGCGCAGGTGCTAGATGTCGTTCCGAGCAGCACAAAGTACGGCGACAAGCCCTCAGAGGAGCGGCGGAATATGATCTTGAGGTGTTGCGGGATGTACGAGACGAGTATGCCGACGAGAATGAAGCTGTTGCTGCTTGTCAACAAAGAGCGCCTTCAAGTTGAGAGCTGTAACGTCACGTACACGGTGAGGGCAAAGTTAGGAATATTTGGATGAGCGAGCTCCTCGCAGCGACCCATAATGGGGACTCTTGCCGTTGCAGAGATTTTGACGGACTGAAGGGTTGCTGGCAGCCATGATAGCAGCAGGCAGTTGGACAACCGTCATGGCCTTGCTGATCCGGGATGAGGCTCTGCGGCAGCCAGTCAGCAGATTAAGCCGCAACTGGTCTAGCGTTTTGCGGAGGCATCTGGCTGGGAAGACCAGCCATGAAAATTCACCTGGCATACACTGGCACAGAATACCGCCTCCCTGCCGTCTCAGGAAGACTGAAACAGTATTGAGAACTCTGGCAACGTTATGTGGGTAATGGCAGACTAGCTCTCTGTGTCTCTGTACAAGGGAATATTTGAAGCTCTGCCAATTCTCTCGTCGATTCAATCTGCTCTTACATGCAAGGCAGTTTGAGCGACCACGAACCACTTTCATAAGACTGTCTCTCGTCAAAATGTCTCTACTTCTAGAATTCCCTTACGGTAGGCCTATCACGCACCGTGTCTGTCTTGATCGCTTTCTCTATCCACAGGCTCACGATTCTCAATCTAGAGCTGCTTTCTGTATGGCACGAATTTCGCATACCTATACTGGTCTCCATAGTTATATCGGTTGCTGCCATTCAACTTTTTGTTTACATCAGAAAATCCCGGACTAAGCTCTCATCCCCTTCGTCACCGGGTTCGCCTGTCCTCTTAGACTCGAAGGCCGTGGACAGAATTGAATTTACGAGCACTCCAGACATCGCCATCATTCCGGACGACGGCCACGTTGAAGACATCAAGGTCATCTCAAGTCAATTGGTGCAGAAGCCAGCAGGCCCAAGGAAGGTAGTTGGCTCGAAAGTCGCTAAGCGGACAGTGAGCTTCGATACCGCGCAAGATCGGATACAGCCGCTCGTGTTCTTCTCTTCTTTGACTGGCACTACTGAGAAGGCGGCCTCGAAGTTATTAGAAGACATAGGCTTGTGGACAGATGCGTCCTCTTCGGACGAAGTCTCAAGACTGAAGAAACCTCTGCTGCACGATCTCTCATACATTGACTATGATGACTACTTCGTCTCGCCACCAAGGAATGACAACAACGTCAAGTACTTCTATCTGGTCTTGATTCCGACCTATAACATCGATACTACCTTGAACAACTTTCTTGAGAATTTGCAGGAGACACATCATGATTTCCGTATCGACACTGCACCTCTTTCCGGACTACTCGGGTACTCAGTCTTTGGGTTCGGCGATCAAGAAGGATGGCCAACAGAAGAAGAGGGCTTTTGCTCCCAGGCGAAAGAGGTGGACAAGTGGCTCGCAAAATTGACTGGGAGGAAGCGAGCGTTCCCACTTGGCATGGGTGATGTCAAGAGCGATGCGAAGCAGCGGTTGGAAGAATGGAGGTTGGGTGTGCAAGAGGTATTGATGGATCTTGCGTCTGGAGCTGGGCTTGGCGAGGGTGTTCCGGGCAGTGGAGCCCCGGTAGAGAGTGACGAAGAAGACATTGAAGATGAGGATGAAGAGATGGGTGACAAGAACAAACCCCGCAAGATGAGTCGAAAAGCCGATCTTAATGATCTGGAAGATCTTGGTGGTGCGGCAAGAAAAACAAAGAAGAAGCAGCCCAACTCTACTGCACTCGCAGTTGATTTCACGAACTACGCGAGATCAAAAAGCGGTCCTGCCATTGCTACACTCAAGGAGATGGTCCCCAAAACGTCTCCGACGTACGCTGCCCTTACCAAACAAGGTTATACTATCGTTGGCTCACACTCAGGCGTGAAGATTTGCCGCTGGACAAAATCCGCATTGCGCGGACGTGGATCGTGCTACAAGTATTCCTTCTATGGCATCAAATCTCATCTCTGCATGGAGACAACGCCGTCCCTATCCTGCAGCAACAAGTGTGTTTTCTGTTGGCGGCACGGTACCAACCCTGTCGGCACAACTTGGCGTTGGCAAGTCGATCCGCCCGAGGAGATCTTCAAAGGTGTCACGGAGGGTCACTACAAAAAGCTCAAGATGATGAAAGGTGTTCCGGGCGTTAGAGCTGAGCGATTCGCCGAGGCAATGCGGATCAGACATTGCGCGCTCAGTCTAGTAGGCGAACCAATCTTCTACCCGCATATCAACGAGTTTACCGCTATGCTACACAAGGAGCACATCTCGTCCTTCTTAGTCTGCAACGCCCAGCATCCAGACCAGCTCGCTGCTCTCAGACCTGTGACGCAACTCTACGTTTCCATCGACGCTTCGAATAAGGATTCACTCCGCAAGATCGACAGACCTCTACACCGAGATTTCTGGGAACGCTTCATCAGGTGCCTAGATATCCTGCGTGAGAAGCGCTTCCGCCAACGCACAGTCTTCCGCCTCACACTGGTCAAGGGCTTCAACATTGACGATGAAGTCGAGGGCTACGCCGACCTCGTTGCGCGAGGCTTACCCTGTTTCGTGGAGATCAAGGGTGTCACATACTGCGGGACGTCCACCTCATCGTCTGCTGGGCTGACGATGCAGAATGTTCCTTTCTACGAAGAGGTTTCCGCCTTCGTCATAGCGCTGAACGAGGCTTTGGCGAAGCGGGGCCTGAAGTACGGCATTGCGGCCGAGCATGCGCACAGCTGTTGTGTGTTGATTGCGAGTGAGAGGTTCAAGAAGGATGGTAAGTGGTGCACATTGATCGACTACGAAAGGTTCTTCGAGTGTCTGGAGAGCGGGAAGGAGTTCAGTCCTGAAGATTACATGGGCGAGCCGACACCTGAGTGGGCACTTTGGGGAAATGGAGGATTTGATCCACGAGATGAGAGGGTGGACAGGAAGGGGAAGCCGCGAAAAGACTGAAGCTTGACCGGACACCGAGAACTACATGGCTCAGAGCACATACTCGTAGCTATAGTGGATAGCTCAGACATAAAAAGGGGTATTGATTGCAAGATATTTCCCAACCTTATTACCCAGCACTGCCCAATGCATACCATGTCCAACCCATCCCAAATTCACGAGAGCGACAACACTTCCAATGCGTACAGCCCTTTCAGATCGCAACCCGATCTACACCATGACTCTCCTCAACCCTTCCGTGCCTCCAAGCACGCGTTGTCCAGTAACGGCGCACCTTCCTTTCCCGCTTTCCCACCTCCCTTCCCTACTTCCCTCCTCCTCGTTCCATCCTTCCTCTCCTGCTCCACCCTCCATGAAAGCCGCTTGCCGTTCGTGTGTCCCATCCACCCACCTGTGGATGCACGTATAGCAGAACACGAAGCCCGTCGGTGCGGCTGTCGGCGTGACAATAGGAGACGTACAGATCGGACAGAGTTTGGAGCTCTCAGGAGTTGGTGGGAGGACAGTGAAGATGGGGAGGAGTGAGGATGCCGAGATAGGCGGTTCTCGGGAGCGTGACTTGGTGGACGTCTCCTTTTCATGTACCGGAGGCTTCTCAGCCGTCTTGTCAGGGATATTCGACCTCTTGGATTCTGTCGCTAGAGAGCGTAGGCCGGATATTATCGGAGGTGGTAATTCAACACCTTCGGTCGCTTTCCGAGATAGCTGCCTGGCGAAGTCGGACGCATGCCACCACTCCAAGAACTTGAGCGCAAAGATCGATGTCGGCAGTAATATCCGCAACGAGGACAAAAGCCTCGGATACACCATCTGTCCAAGAGTCCTCGGATTAAAGATCGAAGTCGCCTGCCCCGGTCTCGCTCCCAACCTCGCCGCACTCTTCGGTTGCGTAGCCAGCGCAATAGCCCGATGGTCCGCCTCGCCCATCCTCCGCATGCGCGTCCCAATGAGCCAGAGAAACGGAGAGTGATACTTCGAGCCGTCGAAGAGGTACGCGAGGTTGAACGCCAGCAGCGAGAAGTAGTACGCGGCGTTGACGCTTGGGTAGACCTTCCGCAAGAACCACTTATAGTAGAACAACAGCCGCTCTTTGATATTCGCATTCTGTCGCAGCCCCTCCCTCTGCCACTCCGGACCTAGCACCGCGGCGTGTGCGGCGTGTACATCGTAGCCCTCATCGAGCTTCCGCTTCAGGTATGGCAGCCCCACCATAACCGCCAGGTTCCTCCACACATCTCCTTCCCTCAACTTTAGTGTTTCGCGGACCTGGTCTGCGGCGCCTAGCTGGGCGCGGGGAACTTCGCCATCTCGGACGCGCAGAACCCGCTCGCGTTTGAGGCCGTAGAAGTTTTCGGTGAAGCCGGCGGCATAGGTGCGGAGGTAGTATCGCTCGACCAGGAGAGATAGTAAAGCGTACAGCTCGTCGAAGGAGTTGAGGAAGCGGAGGAGGTAACGGGGATGTCGGTGGGTCGCGACAGCAAGGAGGTAGCGGAGAGATGGAGGGAGGAGGGAAGAGAGCTGCTGTTCGGAGAGAAGTTCTGA
>Ga0181456_100004_pt1 | contig 22571 bp, 18 predicted proteins | sample InSIn3SAF170_2_FD_119057 | JGI IMG/M metagenome (GOLD analysis project Ga0181456, IMG submission 119057) | Clean room microbial communities from NASA Spacecraft Assembly Facility at Jet Propulsion Laboratory, Pasadena, California, USA -... ...
CGCCTTTGCCGAGATTAATTGACATGATTGTTACCTAATTTTTTACAACAATTTGTAGCTTATTAACAGAGGTAATTAAACAGTATAATGCCTAAGTTACCACCGATAAAAGATAGATGTAATTTTCACCTTTTACCGAATACTTAAGCGTAGGTTTGTATGAGTTCCTCTAACCCATTAGCTTTAACTCCGTTACCAATAGCTGCCATTTTCCACTCATTATTATGATTATAAATCTCTGCCATAATCATTCCCGTCATACCTTTGTATTCTGTACCAGATAAATTATATCTAGCCAATTCTTTGTTGTTAGCGGCGTTAACCAAGCGAACAAAAGCATTTTTAACTAAGGAAAAGTCTTGATTGCGAGTCTTGCACTGATAGATATTGACAGTAAAAACCAGTTTCTTAATTTCTTGAGGCATCCGCGCCAAATCTACAATAATCTGTTCGTCGTCGCCATCCCCCGCACCTGTGAGATTATCGCCCAAGTGGGTAATTGCTGCCGATTTGTGAGATAAGTTGCCAAAGTAAACTATATTTGCTTTATCTCTAATTTTGCCCTCCGCGTCTAAACAAATGACCGAAGCATCCAAGTCACAATCTTGAGTGTTGCTAAAAGCCCCAAATAAGCCGCCACCCGAACGTTTTGCTACATCCCAACCCAATCCACACATTAGCCTTGTTAGCCCTGGTGCTTCTTTAGATAGAGAAATGCGTTGACCTTTTTCTAGGTTGATAGCCATGAAAGTTATCCTAATTATTGGTTGATAGCGTTAATAATTCAGTACACATTAGCTGTAGCGATTGAGTATGGCTTGCAAACCACCTTGATAGCCAGCACCCACCGCATTAAGCCGCCATTCGCCATCTTTACGGTAAAGTTCTGCCATAATTAACGCAGTTTCAATAGAGTAATCTTCTACTAAGTCATAACGGATTACTTCTTGCTTTGACTGAGCGTTGACAACTCGGACAAAAGCGTTTCTAATTTGACCAAAATTTTGATTGCGTTGTTGGGCTTCGTGGATAGTTACAGTAATAACAATTTTTCGGACATCGTTGGGAACTTTTTTGAGGTTAACTTTGATAACTTCATCATCTCCTTCCCCGACTCCAGTAAGGTTGTCGCCCATGTGCTGAACTGATTTGTCAGCGTCAGGGCTAGTTAAGTTGTTGTAAAAAACAAAGTGATTGTCAGAAATTAATTTTTCGTTGCTACCGAGCAAAAACACTGAGGAGTCTAAATCGAAGTCGTAACCTGTATCGGTAGCTTTGATGTCCCACCCTAGTCCAATAAAGATTTCTGTTAAACCTGGGGCAACTTTTTCTAAGGATACTCGTTGACCTTTAGTTAATGAAACTGCCATGATTTTGTCTTCCTATGTATAACAACTAAAAACTTCAGACTTAGAGTGGCGATTTTAGGAATCTTTACAAATATCTACAGTTAGTAAGCGATCGCTTTCGGAAAATAATCGGCTTTATTTGCCTATTTTATTAATTAGTTTGGCTTTTTGCACAATTGGGTATCCATAGGTGTCTAACGATGTACTTGCTAAAACTATAAATTGTTCTACCCCAAGACTTTTATCCTGCGCTCTATCTTATTTTTCGTAGTCAAACCTGCCATCAGTAAAAATACTTAATATAGACAAATTATGGATTTAAGCCAAGATTGAATTAATTATCAAATAGGTAGCAATAACAGGCTTATTTGTAGTCAAATGTCAATAGATTAATTTATACAATTATTACAAAAACACCGATTAAACTAATTTTCCTAGCTTTTTGTTTGCCAACTTCTTGCAATAGTTTCTAATTCTTTAGTATCCAGATAATCTAAAGCAAAAGCTTTGTGTAACAAAGGAGTAGGAATAAATCTATCGTATTTTTGTAGCTTTAATACTTCTTTACTACTTACTAGCTGTTGTGGTGCTATTGGTTGAGTGCATAAAGTATAAATTTGATTAAAAGCATCATTTATTGTATTTTTATTTACTCTAAGCAGCATAAAGTACGGGCTTATGCCAGTAATACTTTTAATTTCTAAAGTATCTCTACCGTATAAGTTTAATAATCTTTCAAAAGTTCGGTAAGCTACCGTTCCCATCCAAGGGAAAATACAACAAACATTGCTTTTTATTGGTAAAATATTAAATTGATTTAATTCTGTAGCTTTCGCTAATTGACGCGCGGTTTTTAATCTTTTGTTTGCGCCAGGTTGTAAATAGCTATATTCGGCATCTTCTGCCAAAACTTGCTGCATTTTTTGCAAAACTTTGGTATGTATATTACTACTACCGCCACGCCAAGCAATATTTGCTATTCCTTCTACGGGTTTGACCCAAATAGTATTTGCTTTTGGCTCAATATCAAATATTTCCCAAGTTCTACCCGCTAAAGTAAATCTATTTCCTGGAGGTGGCATAATAATACTGCCAATTTCCATCGATTCATCTCTAACTTTGTACTCTTTGTTGTCAGCAAATACGGCGTAAAACTGGAAAGAGTTGACAACTTTCTCTCCTTTTACCCCAATAATTAAATTATCTTTTTCAGTCTTCTGAAGATGGTCAATTTCTAATAAATGGTTTAGTAACAAGCGAAAATCATCTTTAGAAATAGCTGTAAAACTTGGCAATTTTAAAACTTGCGCTGCTAACGCCGCAGGAGTTAATTCGCCCATTGCCGCTAAAATACTCATAGTTTGGTGATACAGCAAGCTCATCGGGTACTGTAACGGGTGGATAGGCTCAATCCATCGTTCTTCGAGGTAGAGTTGAATAATTGCGATCGCCTGTAATAATTGCCAAGGAATTTGATAAGGTAGCGCTTCTTCTCCCGAAGGCTCTTTTTCCGTACACACAAACCCCATTTCTGAAGGTTCTCCGCGCCTTCCCGAACGTCCTAGCCTCTGCAAAAAGCTTGATACCGATATAGGAGCTTCCAGTTGCATAACACGCTCTAATTGACCGATATCTATGCCCAATTCTAGAGTAACAGTTGCGGCCGTTACTGCCGAAGACGTGTTATCGCGCATTGCAGATTCCGCATCTTGACGCAGTTTTGCGGAGATACTACCATGATGGACGTGATAAATGTCTGGAAACCCAGCACTAGCCGCTATTTGACGCAAGTTAGATACAACAGATTCAGTTTCAGCGCGGTTATTAGCAAATATTAAACAGTTACGAGATTTTGTCCGCTCAAAAATGTATTGATAATAAGGGTTTGTAGCGCCATTTTCCTCTTTATCTGGGGTATAAAAATGCTCTACAGCTAAATGTAGTTTCCTTTGTCCACCTTGAATATCAGAAATAATAACTTCGCGATTAGTTCCAGCTTGCAACCACTCGGTGGCGGAAGTATAATCGCCTAAAGTTGCAGATAAACCAATTCGGCGCGGTGGATTGGGGATAAATTTAGATAATCGTGCTAATTGACAAATAATTTGACAGCCACGCTCTGAACCCATAAAAGCATGAATTTCGTCAATAATAATAAATCTTAAGTCGCCAAATAAACGATTTAGTTGGCTATGTTTATTTATTAACAGGCTTTCTAAGGATTCTGGCGTAATTTGCAATACGCCTCTAGGGTCTTTTAATAGCATTTGTTTTCGACTTGGTGCAACATCACCATGCCAATGACAAATGGGAATATCTGCTTCTTTTAATAAGTCATTTAGCCGCGCAAACTGATCGTTTATTAAGGCTTTTAGCGGACTAATATACAGTACGCCAATTGTATTTGTGGGATTTTGCTCTATTAAAGTTAAAACTGGTAAAAAAGCCGCTTCCGTTTTTCCTGAAGCTGTACCCGCCGCTAGTAATACATGAGCATCGGTATCAAAAATTGCTTGGCAAGCTTCTATTTGTACTGGGCGTAATTCTGTCCAATTATGAGTGTAAATATATTCTTGAATAAACGGCGCAAGTTTAGAAAAAATTGAATTGCTCATAAAGTAAATTCTGCAAATTCGTTATCATCTACATGGGTGTTTTTACTACTTGTAGCAAGGAAAAAATCGGAGCTATAAAGTAGTTTATTTATAGTTAAATCTTGGTGCTGTTGCAGAATATTTAAGACACTCATAAAATCGCGGACTATTTCGCCAGGAGTTAGTAAAGCCTTTGCACCTAAACGTCTAATCATTTCTTGCATAAATAGCTTTAATTCATCATTTGTCAGAGTTTTTTCTGTACCGTAATGAACAGCATGAACCTTAACTAATCGCTGAAAAAGTAACAAAATCTCTGATTCTGTTAAAGCTTCTAATTGAAAAACTGGGCTAGAAGTATCTTGAAAACCTTTAGTAAAACGGCTTTTTGTCGTCCGTCGCTTCCAAGCTAAATCGTTAAATAATCCGCGTTTTGAATCTTCTAAAAAGTTTGGGGTTCCGCCGATATAGATGCCTAAATGCTCGGCTTTACCTTGCATCGTGTCATTAAATATTGCCAGTAACTTATCATAATTATTTTGTCGCGATATGCTATGACTTATTTTATATAAATGTACAGCTTCATCTAATAAGATTATTAAGCCTCGATAACCAATATCGGCAACAAACTTAGCCAGTATTTTAATGTAGTCGTACCAGCTATCGTCTTCAATAATATCTCTAACTCCTAACAGCGATTTTGCCTCAATTTTATTAGCAAAATCAGCTTTTAACCAGCGTAAAGCCGCAGTTTTTTTAGCTTCATCATCTGCACGATAGCCGCGCCAATAAGTAGTAATAACTGTAGCAAAAGCAAACCCATGTACTAACCCTTCGGTTTCTTTAATTGCTTCTAGTATTTTTGCTTCTACTTCATCATCAAACCCATCATCATTTGGACGCATACCCGTAGCTTGAGCAACTTGATTTTGAATGCCATTAATCCATCCTTCTAGTATTGGTGTTAAAGCGCTCCCATCTGGACGAATTTTAGTAGAAAGATTCTGCATTAATTCTCGATAAGTTGCTACTCCATGTCCGCTTGCTCCTACCAAGCGACGCTCTGGCGATAAGTCTGCATCCGCAACTACAAATCCGCGCTCCATTGCGTAGTTACGAATTAGCTGCAAAATAAAACTTTTACCTGCGCCATAACGTCCGATAATAAATCTAAATGCACCGCCACCTTCGCCAATATTATCTAAGTCTTGTAAAAGGGCTAAAACCTCCTTTTCTCTACCTACAGTAATATGTTCTAATCCAACTCTTGGTACTACTCCTGCACCTAAAGAATTTATTAAAGCTGTAGTTACTCTTTTGGGTATTTTAATATTAGACATTTATAGAGTTTTACTTAAGTTCAGTATTTTATTTAATTGTATTAAATATTCTTCCATAATTCCCAATGGTATAGAATCACTCCCTGGTTCTATTAATAAGTCTCCAATAGTATCTAAAGCACATTCATTAATAGAATCAATTAATAATTCTGGCATAGTAATATTAGCTTCAGCAATTTTTTTTATAGTTGCGCTAGGATCGCTTTGCTGCATAATTGCTCTAATTACTTGTAGTTCGGAATCGCTAATATGAGAGATAAAGTTTTGCCATTCTTCAGGAATTTTGTTTGTAGGATTCTCTGAGGATAAATATTGTTTTTGCTCGATAAGTTGCTCTAATTCTTGTTTTATTTTATCGTGTTTAGCTTGATGTTCTAATAATTCTTGATTTAGCAAGTTAAGATGAACTTGAGTGTTATCTTTTTGCTTGGATACTGCATGTAAAGCGTCGATAGATACTGTTTGCTGTTTTTCTAACTGTTGAATTTCGGTTTGCAACTGGTGTGATTTTTCTTCTAATTGTGGTTTTAGGCGATTGAGCAAAACTATACCGTCTTCTAACTCTTGTTTTTGCATGTGCAAGTGAGTAGCTTGGCTGCGTAATTCTTGCAACTGAGTTTCAAATAAGTAAAATTCTGCTTCCGCATCGTGCTTTAATTGCTTAAGCGATCGCACAGATTGATTTAATTCGCCTTTGTGTTGCTCTAGGCTTTGAACTTGCGCTTGTAACTCTTGGTAAGTTGTTTCTAAACTGGTTTTCTGTTGGACTAACACATCCAACTCTTGAGTAACTTGTTGCTGGTAATGGCGTTGTTCAGTAGTACGCTCAGATAGTTGACGCAGTTGAATTTGTAAAAAGTTAATGTTAGTTTCTGTTTGTTGCCTTTGCTCAGAAATCGCCAGCAAAGAGCTATTTAACTGTACTTGCCACTTTTCTAACTTGTAAATTTCTGCTTGCAAGTCATTAACAACAAGTTTCTGCTGATTTCGTTGTTTGAAATTTACTACAGCTATTCCCAAAAATATAGCAGGGATAGTAATTAAACCTGTTCTTAAAGCCGTTCCTACATCTTGGCTGACAATTAAGCTTAGGATTAAGCTGGCACTAAAGACCACCGAACCCAGAAGCAACCGATGTTTTACCATAGCTGATAACAGTAAAGAAAATACAGGCAAGGCGCGGGATAAAGTATTATACTACAATGTGCGTATTTTGCTGAAGCAGTAATTACTGTAATTATCGTCGGCTGCCTCTACTTTGCTGCTAAATCTGCTTGCATAAAGTCAATAAACTGTCGTGCAGTCCTTCCCGAACGCCCGTTATGACGAGTAGCCCATTGCAAAGCTTGATATTCTAAGTCTTGCGGACTAAGGGTAATTTTAGCTTGGGCGGCTAAATGGCGCACAATTTTTAAGTAAGTTTTTTGGTCGGCGCTCTCAAAAGTTATAGTTAAACCAAAGCGATCGCTAAAAGATAATTTTTCCTGTACCGTATCCCAAGCATGGATTTCCTCATTATTGCTAGGGCGGGGGCGATCGTCAAAAAATTCTCTAATTAAGTGTCGTCGATTAGAAGTAGCATAGACAACTACATTTTGGGGACGGGCGGTTAAATTGCCTTCCAGCACCACTTTTAGAGCCTTAAAAGCGTCGTCATCTTCCTCAAACGATAAATCATCCACAAAGATAATAAACTTCTGCACAGCGCCGCGTAGCTGTTCCAAAATCGTCGGTAAAGCTTGCAAGTCGGACTTCGCAACTTCAATTATCCGCAGTTGGCGATTTTGATATTCATGCAATAATCCCTTAACTAAAGAAGATTTACCCGAACCGCGACTACCGTAAAGTAAGACGTGCAAAGCTGGATAGCCTGAAAGTAAAAACTCAGTATTTTTAATTAAAGCATCGCGCTGATACTCGTAACCCGCTAGTTGATTTACTTGCACGGGGTCGGGAGTATTTATACCCACAAGTTGCCCCGATTGCCAGCGTAAAGCTTGGTATTGAGCAAATAAACCCGTACCATGTTGCTGATAGTACGCTGCTAAATCTTCCACACCCTCCGCCCAATTATCTAATTGTTGAAACTTGGTTTGAGAGCATGTTGGCAATTGATAACTCCAAGCAACCGGAGTAACATTAGTAGCCGATCGCACCCACTCGCTTAACAAGTCGCCGCTACACTGATAGAGTAGCTGCAAAGATTGCAAATCTTGCCTAGCCGCAGAGATTAAGGCTGGTGGTAAATTAGCTAAATCTGCGTGCTGTACTTGCTGGGAAAAAGGATTGTCATCTAGCAGAATTTGAGTAATTAGAAAATCTTGCCAACTTTGGTTAGTTTTTGCGATCGCCTTAAACCATGTAGCATAAGCTTCAATGCCAGCAATTTCGTCAATATCGCTATGACGCATAGCTTGCATTAATTCGATTTGATGCAGTGCTTGCAACAAGTCAATAAATGACTTACCGACAGGATTAGTCAAAACCGATTGATACAGTAGTAAAGACGCGCAGCAACGGCGCAAAACTTGAATTGATAAATCCATAGGTAGAGCAATTTTAGGCTATGTTACCAGCAATATGCCTAGAAGTTAACTACTTAACGGCGCATAACCAAACGTAACACTAAACAAACGGCATCTAATTACAACAGAACGAAAGTCTGACAAATTTACATTGTCAGGAATGGCATAGCGTTGAGTACCGTTAAACTTTTGGATGTGTCCTAAACTAACAAATTTTTGCTGTTGATACTCTTTGGGCGTGCGATCGCGATGTAATAATACCAATACATCGGGGCCACCTTCAGTTTTAAATGTTTGATCAAATTCTAAGTAACGCTTGCCATTAACGGTTATAACCCTCATTGCGCCTTGGGTTGCATGGGATACTGTTACAAATTTTGTTAGCGCGGTTTTAGAGGTTTCAATTACAGGCGTAGTAGTTGCAATAGCCTGATTTGGCGGCGTTTGGTTAGTGCAAGCAAAAAGTAATGAAGTAATACTTGCGATCGCTAAACATTTAATTTTCATGATTTTATACCCTGATAATTGCATTTTAAGCTACAAAATACCTACACTTTTCAATGGAGCTAATTCGCAAAAATCAATTAATTAGCCGATCTCAAACAAATTTATTTTTCAATAGTTTAAATAGTTTTATTAACTAGAAGGCGATCGCACCAGTGGTAAATCAGTATTTGTAGTTAGATGGAAAAGATAATTCAATAGCAAAATAATGATAGGTATTATTACTGCGATCGCCTACGGTATCTTAGCACTGGTTGGGGGCATAGTTGGTTACGTGCAAGCACAAAGCAACGCATCGCTCATTTTGGGCATTATAAGCGGCTTGTTGCTAATAATAGCGGGAGTTATGCAGTTACAAGGACAACAAGCGGGGCTAATTTTGGCAACAGTAATAACCGCCGTGCTAGTAATTGTCTTTGCAATTCGACTTACCAAAACGCGTAAATTTATGCCTGCGGGATTAATGAGCTTACTCGGATTAGTATCGTTGGGGTTGATGGTTTCAGAATTATTTTAAACTGCCCCAATTGCAAGGGTTTACGCTTCTTGCTTATAGCGAATTTTTAAAACTAAGATAATCGAGGCAAGAAAAAAAGTCACAATATTTGCTGCCACAATTGGGATATCATGCACCGAGAAGCCGTACACTAGCCATAAGATAATCCCAGCACACAAAATAATTAGCATACTCCACGACAAGTCATCGGCTGACTTTGACTGCCAAGTTTTGATGAGTTGGGGTAAATAGGCGATCGTAGTTAGTACGCCAGCAACTAGCCCTAAAGTGGTTGTAAGATTGCTATCCATTGTTTTTTACTAGGTAGTTTTATCTATACTGCCCAAGTTTGCCACAAAAATTTCAACAATGGTTTTGGCAATGCGATCGCCATACCCAAATTTTCAATCTTTATCGCTAAAATAATGGGTATTTGATTCGCACTCAAGGCGCAGTTTTCAATTCTCCCTTACACTTTATTGGTTTTGGTCAAGGGGGGGTAGTTAATAGCGAAATTATCCAGAGTGATAGAAGAACTAATAGGGTTAGATTTCCTATCAAACGTTCCTCAAGCTATTCGAGATATTGTTGAGATTGATAGTAGTTCACCAATCCACGAATTTAAGTGACGCAATGGAGTTTGTTCTTAAGTAAGCCGCGTCCCAACTAAATTGAATACAGCTATACAACTTTTGAACTCCAGTAAACTTAGCAAAATCTTCGGTCTTTACACCCCTTCATGATAATATGTACACTAAGTCTGTACATATAGCAAGGTAATTATGCAAACTACCTATACAAAAGCCCGTGAAAATTTGGCTAGTCTCTTAGACCAGGTTGTAGATGAGCGAGAAATTATTATTATTGAGCGTCGTAATAAGCCAAATGTGGCATTGATTGCCGAAGATGAGCTTACAAGTCTAAAAGAGACGGCTTATCTTTTGCGAAGTCCTCAAAATGCTGCGCGTCTGCTTAATGCTTTGCAGTGGTCTAAATCAAGAGATGAGGAGATTTTAGCACCAGTAACCGTTGAACAGGCGCTCGCGTCCTTAAAACAGGAGTTAGGGATTGGTGAAGAAAAAGAAAAAGGTTGATCTTCCACCTCCACCGCCTACATTACCTGTAAGATTTCCAGATTTCAGTCCGCAATTCAAGGATGACTTAGGTTGGTGGTACAAAACTAAGCCTAACAAAGTGGACAAGATTTTTGCTTTAGTTACAGATGTGATGCAGCATCCATTTGAGGGAATAGGCAAGCCAGAGCCAATCAAGCACTTAGACGCTGATACTTGGTCGCGGCGAATTGATTTAGAACATAGGCTTATTTATCGGGTCAAACAAGATAGAGTGGACTTTCTACAGGCTCGTTATCATTATTAGCGATCGCTACCTTCAAATTTTTTAGTTACAAAATTCCCACTTCTCAGCTACCGAGAGATGTTGTCATTTAATACTGGAGGATTTTTTTTGTTAGGTTTACGGCTTTGCATAATTCACCAATTCATCTTTATTAAAGGAGAGTTGAAAGAAATGAATTGACCCCAAGACAGGACGATGGAGGCAGAGGAGATTTGATTGATGAGCAGTGGTTAAAGCTCAAACTACTACTGCTTCAAAAAGTCTTTACGGGGTAACCAGTCCACGACCACCGCCGCATTCTCAATGGTATTCTTTAGCTACATCGCCATGTTAGACTGCGGCGAATTACTCTCTTGTATGTAGAGGGTTTGAAAAAGGCTTAATTGCTACAAATTGATTCATCCGATACAACTCTACATAGGTATTGGGATCTGCTAAAAGGATACTGTTGATTTGCGTTAGTTCCTCAATATCAGACTTAGTTGCTCCACCCTTCTCCAAATACTGATCTACTAGCTGCTGAAATCCCAGCACATGGAGCATTTTAGCGTCTTGCTGCCATGAAACAGGTTGATTGATTTGGAAGACTTCGAGTTCTAGCCCAAGTTCACGTAGAGTCGCCCATGTATAGTCGCAGAAGTCATAAGAAGCACCTAAAGATTTTCCAAGATTAAACCAATAAATCATCCACTTTTCAAAATTAGGTAGAGATGGAATATAGCGAAGACCTCGGACATCTCCCACTTCACAAATTAGTTTTCCTCCTGGTTTTAGCAAACACTTCATTTTATTGAGCGCTACTTTAGGATTGTCTAAGTGCATCAACAAGAGCCGACAATATACACAATCGAATGATTCAGTGGGTAGGTTCAGTGCAAAAATATCATCGCAAATTAAAGTAGCGTTCGTACAGTCAATAAATTTATTACTGGCAACCGTAATTTGTTTGCTATCTCGATCGATTCCTACAATGTGACCACTGGAAATGATGTCTTGGGCAATAATACGAGTCATTTCTCCATGTCCACATCCGATATCTAAAATCTTTGCTGATGGATGCAGGTTTGCTTTTCTGAGTAATTCTCTTGAGCCAGGATTGTAATATTTATTGAGGATTGATAACCGCTCATAATCTTCAAAACCTGTCTCTAGCGAATAATGCTGAGTATTTTTCATGGCAACTCTCTAGATTTGATTTTAACAACCCTACCAATCCCAACTACGGCTGGTCAACATTCGGCGACAGTGCGATCGCACAACGACAAGCATACTAAAAGAAAGCGATCGCACTTTGTAATGAGCTAGGAATAGAGATAGTGCTAGGTAATAAATTATGGCTGTTGAATACGATTTAGTAGTTATTGGTGGCGGTTCTGGTGGCTTGGTGGTGGCGGGAGTAGCCGCCGCGCTTAACGCTAAAGTAGCGCTGATCGAAAAGCATCGTTTAGGTGGCGATTGCTTATGGTATGGTTGCGTTCCGAGTAAATCATTGATTCATGCTTCTCGGTTGGCTTACCAGGTCAAAAATGCTGGAAGGTTTGGTATTTATAGCAAAGATGTATCTATTGATTTTGCCAAAGCGATCGCTCATGTACAAAAGGTCATCGCAAATATTGAACCTCACGACTCCCCAGAAAGGTTTGAAGGCTTAGGTGCGGAGGTGATTTTTGGTGATGGGAAGTTTATAGATCGTCGTACTTTTAAAATTAATGGCAGAAGCATCAAAGCTAGAGCTTTTGTAATTTCTACAGGTTCAAGACCAGCTATCCCAGATGTTTCTGGGCTTGAGGAAGCAGGATATATTACCAATGAGGAAGTTTTTTCAATTACTAAGCGCCCGGAAACTTTAGCGATAATTGGTGGTGGCCCAATTGGTTGTGAATTGGGACAAGCCTTTTCTAGACTGGGTTCGGAGGTAGTAATTGTAGCGGGAAGCGCTCGCCTGTTACCCCAAGAAGACCCCGAAGTTGCTGGAGTTGTTGCAACTCAATTTGCTGCGGAAAATATCCGCGTCCTCACTAAAACCCGCGTCGAAAAAGTAGAAGTTATTAACGGCAAAAAGGTACTGTGGGCAAAGGGAGAAAAAATAGCAGAAGTAGACCAAATATTAGTCGCTGCGGGAAGACAACCTAATGTTGAATCGCTTAACCTTCAAGCTGCGGGTGTAGAACTGCGGCAAAAAGGCGAAGCTGGCTATGGCAATTCTGGTAGTAAAAAAGGTATTCGCGTTAATAGTAAACTCCAAACTACAAACCCGCGCATCTATGCTTGTGGCGATGTAATTGGTGGTTATCAATTTACTCATGTTGCAGGCTACGAAGCCAATATTGTTTTGAGAAATGCGCTGTTTTTACCCGTTATCAAAGCAGACTATAAAGTAATTCCCTGGGCAACATTTACCGATCCAGAACTAGCGCGAGTAGGTTTAACAGAGCAAGAAGCGCGAGAACGCTACGGCGATGATATTCAAGTAGTAAAACAAGAATATGCTGATGTAGATCGCGCTCAAGCGGAAGCTGCAACGATTGGATTTGCCAAAATTATTGTTAGGCGCAACGGTCAAATATTGGGCGCTCACTTAGTGGGAGAATCGGCGGGAGAATTGATACATGAAATAGTTTTAGCCATGTCTCACAACCTCAAAATCTCTGCTCTAAGCGGCATTCATATCTACCCAACCCTATCAGAACTAAATAGTAATGCGGCTTTTGCTCTAACTCAGCAAAACTATGAAAAAAGCCCTAGATTGCAAAAACTATTACAAAAGGTGTTTCAATTACTACGAGCATTTGGGTAAGTTTTGATAAGCTAGAGTCGCTACGGTAGAGGAGCAAAGTCAGCCTTTATGCACCGGATATTATCAGGAGCGTTGAGCATCGAAAAATTGACTGTGGCGATCGCAAATCTGCCTGTGTCATTACAAGGTACAAAAATAGTCCAACTGTCAGACTTGCACTATGACGGTTTGCGGCTGTCGGAAAAAATGTTAAAGCAAGCAATTTCTGTTGCTAACGAAGCTGAAGCCGATTTAATTGTCTTAACTGGCGATTATGTCACCGACGACCCCTCGCCTATTCATCAATTGGTATTGCGGCTTAAAAGCCTGCAAAGCCGCGCTGGTGTTTACGCTGTACTGGGAAACCACGATCTCTATCACCGCAACTCTAAAGCCGAAATTACTCAGGCGCTAACGGGCGTTGGTATTCATGTATTGTGGAATCAAATTGCTTACCCTTTAGGTCAACAATTACCAATTGTGGGATTAGCTGATTATTGGTCAAAAGAGTTTGAAATAAAACCAGTTATGAGCCAATTGGATGCAGATACGCCCCGGATTGTTTTATCTCATAATCCCGACACGGCGGAACTATTAAAAAAATGGCGCGTAGATTTGCAACTATCTGGTCATACTCATGGAGGTCAAATTATGCTTCCGGGTATTGGCCCGGCGATAACTTTGTACAAAAGCTTTCGCCGCAAGCTTTCTAAGTCGGCGCGTCGCCGAATGCCATTTATGCAAAAAGATTGCGCTAAAGTAGTCCGTCATTGGGAATGGGCGCAAGGCTATCACCAAGTAGGAAATAATCAACTATATGTCAATCGCGGTTTGGGAACTTATTTTCCAGGACGCTTGTTTTGTCCGCCCGAAGTTACGATTATTACGTTGATATAGTTAACCCGCCGCGCTACTGTGGTGAAGAAATAAGTAGCAATTCGGCGGGTTGTTGAAGGATGTATTGGTTTTAAACGAACTCAAACAGTTAACTCTAATAAGGTGGACTATAACTCGCAACTTCAATTTAACTTGTGCATTCCACCGAGTCTAATTAAACAGTAATCTTGGCAGTGGATTGACGTACCTCCCATAACAACACTCATTCACGGATTTAAGTAAATTAAATGTTTGGATGCTACAAGGAAGTTCTAGCGAGGTGACGGGCGCGGGAGGCACGGGCGCTTGTCAAAAGGGGTTCTTTTTGTGCCTGTAATTAAACTAGCATTAGCTTTTTCTTTATTAGCTCTTAATTTACTAAATTTGACTAGCCTTTACATATCGCAATTGTTAAAAAAATTTCTTAACTAAAAAGTCCTCTCTAAATCTAGAGAGGACTTTAAAAGCGATCTGACTTAGAATTGAATATTAGTTAGCATCACTTGTCGCCGGATCGGTACTAGAATCGGTCGTAGTTGTACTGTTTTCTGTAGTAGTTGTACTTTGAGTATCTGAACTGCTAGAAGTATCGCTCTTAGCTGGTGCAGTTTCCATTGTGGTCGTACTTTGAGTATTTGAACTGCTAGAGGTATCGCTCTTAGGTGGTGCAGTTTCCGTTGCAGGGGATGGGGAAGTAACAGGAGGAACGGTAATATTAACGTTCTGCTCTGGAGCAGAAACAGCAGGTTGTTGTGGTGCAGGAGAAGTCTGTTGTTGAGGAACGGGAACTAAAACATCTCTAGTTTTTTCGATAATTGTAGTTTCGGTTTTAGTTTCAGGAACAGGACTAGGTTCTGCTCTATTGGGTACAGGGACTACTACTGGGGTTACGGGATTAACATCATTGTTTTGGTTAGCAAACCACACAGCACCCGCCGTTAAAGCTGCTAATGATGCTAATAAAATACCAATTAACAAACCGCGTCCAGCATTTTCATTATCGCGGGAGACTAACGCATCTTCTTGATAGTGTTCAGCAACTTGACCATTAACAAAACCATCTTTATAGGTATTAGCGCCATTAACAGTTTCCGTAGTTTTAGAGATGCTAGTGTGACCGTCAGTATCGTTATATGTTTCTTTACGCACTTCTCGCCCGTAGTTTTGCGGATCGTTTGAATTAGCCATAATATTGTTAGAACTTCCTTTGTAGTTAAAAATGTTGAATTATTAGCAACTTGTAAAAATACTTGGTTGTATTTTTATGTCTTATTTGTTACTTAAGCTTTAGTTGTTATTAGAATAACTTTTAAACTTGCTCAAACGGCTCTATCTACAGATGGGATTAGATCGTCTATCTAAGGGCTGATTACGATCGCAAATAATTACTAAAGTCTGGCTGCATTCCTAATTTTGCAATTGCAAGTTGGTATTTTCTGGTCTAGATAGGGAATCCTATAAATAGAGGAAATATCAATTGACAGTTTTTATATGGGTAGTGCTATCGAGTTTGGTTGTTTGGTGCGATCGCGCAACTCACTGTTAGGAATTGGCAAAGTTACAGAAATAACTCCCGATGATGCGGTTATTGAGTATTTTTGCTCGCTAGGGCGACGGATTCATAAGACCTTACCTTTGGACTCGCTTTCTAGAGTCAGGCTACCAAAACAGACGCGGTGCTATCTGCAATTAGAAGATAAAGACACTTGGACAATTGGCAGAGTTTACGCCGAGGATAACTATGAGTATCAAATTGATTTGCCCGATCGCCAAACGATAGTAGTATCCGAGCAAGAAATTTATGTAAGATGCGATCGCCCGATTACAGATCCCATTGAAATATTGGCAATGAAGGGTCACGAAACGCCTTACTTTCACTCTAAGCGATCGCGTTTCGTGCAATCTTTACTACAACAACGGGCGGTTAGTCGCGGTATGACCGGACTTATCTCGGCTAATATTGCCCTTTATCCCCATCAAGTAGAAGTTGTGCGGCGGGTGCTGGAAGACCCCATTGGGCGCTATTTGTTAGCGGACGAGGTGGGACTAGGAAAGACGATTGAAGCTGGCGCTATACTGCGGCAATACCTCTTAGACGAGCCTCGCGGACAAGTATTAATCGTAGTTCCTCAATACCTTTTAGCGCAATGGCAGCAAGAATTAGAAACTAAGTTTTATCTTTCTATTTTTGCCAAGCGGGTACAGTTAATTGCGGTGGAAGATTGGACTCAAATTACCCGTAAAGATATTAAATTTCTGATTTTGGATGAAGCACACCACATTGCTGCAATGGCTTCATCTTCAAGTAAGGTGCAGAATCAGTGTTTTGAGACTTACAAACAAATTGCTCATCAGTGCGATCGCTTGCTCTTATTATCTGCAACCCCTGTGTTAAATCACGAGCAGGATTTTTTGACAATGCTACATCTGCTCGATCCGACTACTTACAAGCTTGAAGATTTAGCAGGTTTCAGCGCCAAAGTGTTGAAGCGTCAGGAAATTGGTAGAGTGCTGCTGGCTTTTAAAGCTGGTGCAAAGCCCTTTGTTTTAAAAACAAATCTTAGTAAATTGCAAAGTCTTTTTCCTGATGACACTTATTTGTTAAATCTTCTAAACCAGTTACAGCAAAGCTTAGAGCAAAAAATCTCTGCTACCGAGTTAGACAAAATGGTGCAGGTAATTCGCAATCATATTAGCGATACCTATAGGCTACACCGCCGGATGCTGCGTAACCGCCGCGCTACTGTTGAAGATGTAATTTTTGACCGCAATGCTACACCCAAAACCGAATATGACTTAGACGATCGCACTTATCCCATTCACGAACTACTAGAGGAATGGCGAACAGTTGCACCAAAAGGACAATATACGCGGATTTTCTTACTATTATTTCGCGCTGCTGGGACTTGGTTGGGGGTTTTAAAAGCAGCGATCGCGGCTCGTTTGAAGGGCGTATCTAATGCAGATTTAGTTAAAGATTTTGGCAGCGAAGATGTGCGCCTTTTAGTTGAAACTCCTAAGTTTTCCGGGGAAACGGAGATTTTGCAAGCTTTACTCAATATTTTGCAACAACCATCCGAAGAAGGCGATCGCCTAGAATTATTGCAAACTGTCTTGCTTTACCACCTCTCGGAAGTTCTCAAACTCCAGTCTTATCAAAAAGATACTGCTAAATTGCTAGAGCAAGTACAAAAAAGAATTGATAGACCTTTAAAGAGCGACTTCTTACCCAAAATAATTGTATTTACAAGCTTTGTGCAGACTTGCGCGGAAATTAAAGGTTTCTTGGCTTTAGCTTTTGGGGAAAGTGCGATCGCAGTTCATCAATTTGGTGCATCACGAGAACAAGCTGAAGATAATATCAACCGATTCAAAAACAATCCTAACTGTTTTATCTTAATTAGCGATTTTTCTGGAGAAGAAGGACGCAACTTACAATTTGCTGATGGATTAATTCATTTTGACTTACCTTGGTCGCCCAATCGTTTAGAACAAAGATTAGGCAGAATTGACCGGATTGGGGGTAAAGTAGCAATCAATTCTTGGTTACTGGTAGGGGTAGATTTGCCCGATAGTCCTCATCAGGCTTGGTATGAGTTACTAAAATCGGGATTTGGTATATTTACTCAATCGATCGCCAGCTTGCAGTTTTATGTTGATGAAAAGTTACCAGAATTAGAAACTACCCTGTTTAATTCTGGCGCTACAGGACTAATAGAGGCGACTTCTCAAATTAAAACAGACATTGAGATCGAACACATAAAAATCAGCGAACAAAATGTTTTAGATGATATAGATGCAAACGATGAAAATGCGCTTTCCTATTTCCAAGAATTAGAAACCTACGACGATCGCCACCAAGAATTGCAAAATGCTACAGAAAGCTGGCTGTGTAGTGCTTTACAGTTTCTCCGAGTCGATAACCCCGATATAGCTGGAGTTTGTCAATACCAACCGAGCGATCGCACTCTAGTACCCGCTAACGTAATAGTTGAACGCTTTTCTACCTCAGCAAAAAAGCCTGGAACTTACAATCGCAGGTTAGCAAATAAGCATTCTGGAATTGACCTTTACCGCATTGGCGAAGGATTTACAGAAAAGTTAGCCTCTTATATGTATTGGGACGATCGCGGACAAGCCTTTGCAATGTGGCGACACGATAAAGCATGGGATGCGGGAGAAGGTACAGAATGGCTAGGATTTCGCTTTGATTATACGGTGGAAGCTAACTTAACTTTTGCCAAAGATTCCCCTCTCAATAAGTTAGAGATTAAAACCCTCCGACGACGCGCCGATGCGTTGTTTCCACCCAAGTTAGAGACAGTTTTTGTCAATGCGCGAATGGAGATTGTGGAAGATACAGGGTTATTAAATATCTTGCAACGTCCTTACTATGGCAAAGACAGCGATTACCGCGACTACAACTTGGCAAAAGACCGCTTATCAATTATTGATGAATTTATCGATTCAGGTAAATGGTCTAACTTCTGTCAACTAGCGCGGAAAACTTCAGAAAAATTGTTACGCGATCGCCCAAATTTTAGCGAACTATGCCAACAACGAGCCAAAGTTGCAACTTTAAAACTAGATAACCGCCTTAATCAGCTTCAATTGCGCCTCAACCGAGTTTCACCAGCAACGGCTAAGTCTTCTCTACTAGCTGAAGAACTTGCCAACGAAAGCACAATTAGTCAAGCCTTAATTGAGGGAATACAACGCCCTCGCCTCAAATTGGATTCGGTGGGATTCATTATTATTTCTGGGCGATCGCCTGTAGGAGAAAAGGAGGCGAAGGGCTGGTGATTAAGTCTTTTCAAGCACTCCAAGACTTTATTCAAACTGGGGATACTTCTTTTTCGGGCTTTGAAGCTTGTCATCAACGTTTAATTAATGCTGTTAAAGCTGAGGGAAGAAAGCGATCGCCTGTAGATATTGCCTGTTTAGTTCGTCACGCGCTGCGGCGAGAAGATGAGCTACAACAAGGAGAAGCTTTTATCAAAGTACCTCGAACTTTTCCTTATCCTAGCCGAGAACTTTGGCAACAAAGCGGCATCAAAATTGTCCGTGAAGGCTCGGATTATTATCTAATTAGCGCTCGTCCTTGGCTACCTGATTGGCTCGATTGTGGTAACGAGTCCCCCGAATCTGCCGCCTTTAAAGAGACTTTACGGCGCAACTACAACTCCGTACCGGGCGATCCGTTTCTCAAGTTAGTTGGCTTGCAGCATTATCGCAGTGCAGCGCAACGCGAGGCAATTCGCGCTGTTTTGACTGCGCCTAAAAACTCAACATTGGTAATTAACTTACCTACAGGTTCGGGAAAAAGCCTTTGCGCTCAACTACCTGCTTTAATGCAAAGCCGTACGGTGGGAGTTAGTGTAATAGTTGTCCCGACAACTGCTTTAGCCCTCGATCAAGAACGAGCTTTAGAACCTTATATTAAGCATCCAACGGCTTATTATGGCGGCGATTCGGAGGCAGATTTTGCCAGAAGAAACGCAATAAAAAATCGGATTCATCAGGGTACTCAACGAATTGTTTTTACTTCTCCTGAAAGTTTAATCGCTTCTCTTGCACCTTCTATTTATGAAGCCGCTAAACAAGGGCTGTTGCATTATTTTGTTATCGATGAAGCCCATATGGTCGAACAGTGGGGAGATGGATTTCGCCCAGCTTTTCAAGAATTGCCTGGGTTACGCACCGATCTATTGCGTTTGTCATCTTTCAATACTTTATTACTCACCGCCACTTTAACGGCATCTTGCTTAGATACTTTAGAAACATTATTTGGGCAACCCGATGGTTTTCAAGTTGTATCCGCCGTCCAATTGCGCCCAGAACCCGCTTATTGGTTTGCTTGGTGCGACGACGAAGAAATAAGGACGCAAAGGCTTTTAGAGGCTGTGTATCACTTGCCTCGCCCGTTGATTATTTACACCAGTACGCGGGAAGATGTCGCCCGATGGAAAAAGGAATTATCGGCGGCGGGGTTTCGGCGTTTTTCTACTATGACGGGCAAATCTACAGCACTAGAGCGATCGCAATTAATTCAAGATTGGCGCGATCGCAAAATTGACATTGTAGTTGCAACTTCTGCTTTTGGTTTAGGTGTAGATCAATCTGATGTCCGTGCTGTTATCCATGCTTGCATTCCTGAAACAATCGATCGTTTCTATCAAGAAGTAGGTAGAGGAGGACGCGATGGTAATGCCGCAGTTTCTTTGACACTACATACTCAGGAAGATAAAAGAATTGCTAAATCTCTCAACAAACAATCGACTATCACTATTGAGAGAGGTTTGCAAAGATGGCAAAGTATGTTTGAGCAAAAACAGCTTGCTAATGATGACAAATTTATTATTCCTACTAATACTCCTCCTTCTCAATTACAGGGAGATATTGATATGGATGGGGAAGAAAATCAAAATTGGAATATTCGCACCTTAACGTTAATGAATCGGGCAAATCTAATTAAGCTTGATTGGCAAAAGCCATCAATAAAAGTTAATTTTGCTTCTCAAACAGTTAAAGAACCTCATAATTATCGACTTATCAGTATTACGAACGAACACCACCTATCAACCGATACTTGGGAAAGTGAAGTTGAACCAGTCCGTTTAAAGCGGCGATTGTGGAGCGTTAAAAATTTCAAACTAATGTCAGAAGCTTTAAAAGTAAATCCACGACGATGTATTTCAGAAATCTTTGCTGAAGCTTACACAATTCCCAGTCAAGAAACACAATTTGCCAGAAAGTCAATTAGTGTTTCTCGTGCTTGTGGTGGATGTAATTTTTGCAGAAGATGTAAACTTGAACCTTTTTCGGGGATTATGCCTGTACCTATTCCTGTTTGGCAAAATCCTTACTTTTATGTCGGAGAAAAACTTAAACACTTGTTTGTAAGAAACAATTTAATCTTAGTTTTTTACAATGTATTGGCTCAAATAGAATGGGATGAACAACGCCATAACTTTTTACAATGGTCAATTAGTCAGGGCATTATTAATATTGTTACTTCAAAGGAACAAAAAGACACTCTCATTCGAGAAGCTAGTTTTCTAACATTTTGGTTTGATATTGATGACTATCAGCTTATAAAAATGCCTCGCGTTCCTACATTAATTTTTTATTCTCCAGGAGATACCTTGTCTTACATTCCTAACAATTCTAATCAAGCGCCATGTATTGTTTTACTTCCCATTAATACACCCGATCCTAGTCGCAGCGATCGCAGATTAATAGATATATTTCCCGGTCGTAGTTTTCGCTTTGAATCATTTTGCACAGAGGTAGGAATATGAGCGTATTAAAAACATCTTTAGCAAATCCTAGCAGAATGCAAGGAATATTTAGATATCTACTTCACGCCAAAGGACAAAGAGAAAGACGAGAGGTTTTAGCACAAGTTGTTTCTCCTGATAAATTAGTTGAGGATAAAAGTTCTCCGCGTCCTATGTTCCGGGCGGCGCTTAATAAAAGTTTAGAGTGTCGTATTTTAATAGAAGAAGGCGATCATATTGCTATTAATCCTGAGCTATCAAAAGAAGAACGAAGTATTGAATCTGGTACTGAATTATTACCCAACACATTAGCTAAATTATTTTTTGCTTCAGATAATAAATACGAAGAAGACTTTGGCTATGATTGCGCTTGGTATCTATCACAAGACATATATGATACATCTGGGACATGGAAGGATGTAGAAGAAGAAGTTTATGAGCAAGAAGTTGGAGAACTTTTAAAGTTATCTAGCGATCGCCTTTTCGATCAGTTAAGAGATTGGATGTGTTATTTAGGCTTTGCTTGGAGTCATACAATTAAAGATAATAATAAAAACAAAAGAGTATTAGTCCCAGATCCAACAGCTTATATTCGACGCAATCTCAGTTTGTTATTCAATAAACAAGCCGATAAGAAAATTTCTCTTAATGAATTTATAAATATATTAGCGATAAATTGCCCATTATTTGAAACGGGGAAGTTTAGAGAAGCTGTTGAAGCAAATATCGGTTTGCGTCCAACTAATTATTTATCAACATCTACAGCTTTTGCTTTGTTTCGCCTTCAAGATGAAGGTTGCATCAAATTAATCAGAGAATCAGATGCAGATTTAATGCTTTTACCAAAAGCTAACGATCTTATTGAAGACGATGGACGAGTTTCTCATATTATCTATTCTGATAAATCATGACTTTTCAAAATTTTGTCTGTTGGAATTTCGATGGAGTTCAGCGCGTGATGAACGTGGAAGCAACCCAACCCCCAGATTATGTATTTTTAGCAACTCATCACCCCGTAGCAATGAAAAAAGGAGAACTTATCAAGGGTGGTACAGAATTTTATTATAACGAACAGGAATTTTTAAAAGACTTTTTGGCAACTCCAGACTTTGCTTTTGTACCAGTCTTAGGTACTTCAGGCACAGGAAAATCTCACTTAATTCGATGGTTAGCAGCAAATATAAAATCGACCAATAAACGCAAAGTTTTACTAATTCCTAAAATTGGGACTAATTTAAAAGACATCATTGAGATGATTCTTAGTCTTGAAGGAACAGAAAGGGAAAAGTTTGCTGATTATCATCAACGGATAAGACGCGCTACAAGTACCTTAACTCAATCGCAAGCACGGGAGCAATTATTAAACCAATTAGCGATCGCAGTAGGTGCAAATAATCAGCGCGATCGCGCTAAACTCACGGAGGTACAAAAATATTTAATTGATGAACTAGGTTCGCTACTATACGATCCCT
>Ga0181456_100006_pt1 | contig 21932 bp, 32 predicted proteins | sample InSIn3SAF170_2_FD_119057 | JGI IMG/M metagenome (GOLD analysis project Ga0181456, IMG submission 119057) | Clean room microbial communities from NASA Spacecraft Assembly Facility at Jet Propulsion Laboratory, Pasadena, California, USA -... ...
GGAGGAGGAGGAAGAGGAGGAGTGAAACATCCCGTCATCCACCACCACCTATCATCAGTTGCTATAATATCAGTTGAGGGTGCTGCGTGTCTGTGTGTGCTCGTGTTGCTTCCGTTCATTGTTGTTCATCGTTTGCATTGTCGTAATCATGCAGCTTCATTCGTTATCTAGTCATCCAGCAAAGCCTTAGTTACTCGAATACATGCGACGAGCCTCGACCGGTTAGTGAACTGTCAGATCCTATTGTGACACCGCAAGGACTTCAATCCATCGCACATGTTTACCGCTTTTAAAAGTTAACTAACGCATGACAGTGGATATCCATAGTGGATATCCTACAGCCACACTGCTACACTTGCTCCTACATGTTCATCCTTACTAGCCAACTTGATTTCGTCTAGCACATTGAAGCCACCCTCTTTGCCAAAACCGAGGATTTGAACAAACCCTTCCTCACTATCAGTCAGAGTCAAGAATACCGCACCATCCAGACCGACGGTAGGGCAGACAGCAATGGCGTTTGCCCAGCCTCCACTCGTTCGAGTTTGTAAGCGATGCGAGGCGTCTTTCTCGGGTAGGGCCAGTCGTCCTGATGGCAACAGTGGCCAGGAAGCGACGTAGCCTTTTGTTTTGGCTTCGAGGCCGCGCGTGGAGCCAAAGAGCGTATCTGCAGATGGGGAGAGACGGACCTCTGGAAAGGCAAAAAAAGAAAATTCTGTCAGATGAGCACTTGCGCTTTCTGATACTCGGAAGGAAGATTTACCATCTGCCCAGAACAGGGCACAATCTTCTCCTTCCGGTAGTATGTTAGCGCCTTCGAGCCATTCCAATCTTTGGCCATCCTCCGTCAATTGCAGCACGTCAACATACTGCGGGTAGCCAAAAAATACGAATTCAGCCTGATCTATAGTTGTTGTTTCATCGGGTGGGTATGCAAGCGCACCGAAGAATGCTCTTGTAACGAATAGACGATTTTTCCGTTCGGATGAGGCCAAGCATGTCGAGGTCCATCATGCCCACGCTTGGCAATATTCTTGGATGCTTCCGTCAGATAGCCAGTAGTGGAATCGACATGGTACATCCAGACGCAGTTGCGTCCACTGATGGTGCAGCATCAGGTCTGGGCTACGTTTCGGCGGGGTGACGCGACTTACATGTCAGCCACGTAGAGTTTTGTTCCGTCAGGCGACAAGTCCGCACTCTGTTCAGCGAGTTGCGTTAGCCAGCGCAGTGCTATACTAGGTTGGAAAGATCCTTACATGGCCACCATGGCGGAGACCACCGAAATCCATCTGTCCAGTACCCTTGTGCCTATCTTCCTCGCTGACGAGCGAGAAGCTCTGCACAGCATCTTCATTGCGCAATGCTCCTGTCCCTTCGTGGAGTAAAAAGACGTCGACTTGTGGACCGCACGCCGAGTACATCGCTTTCTTGTTGGAACAGACATAGCCTGAAAGGAATTTGCTTGATACTTGAGCATGAAGCTTCGTAGTCGGGTAAGGTCGGTCATCAGATGGTGGCAGTATAGCGTACGAGGATACAGAAGGCGGGGTCGTCCAGCCGGTAGTGTAAAGTGTACGTTTGTCAGGCGAAAGATCAAGCCAGGAATGACCTCCGACAGCTTCGTTGGTATGCACCAGACGGACTTGCCTAGTCTGCGGATCGAAAGAGAGCGTGTAGATGTATGGCGAACGGAAAGTACCCAACAGGATGTAGTAGGGTCTGCAACGGGCTACTCAGTCTCTATGCAAATGGACGATACAACAACCACTGCCTTACGAAGGAGCGAGGAATGTTTTGAGCGCTGCGCCGACCTTGTCAGGAGACTCGATAGCGCCCCAGTGGCCTACATCTTCCAACACGATTGCCCTTCCTCTTCCTTCGGAGATCTCAGCAGCCCACTTCTCTACTGCCTCCTTTCCAGCTAAATAATCCTCGTTACCTCCGATGATACCCAACTCGCAAGGCAAATTCTGACCATCGATCTTGGGTGCTCCAGCTAGAGCAAGACAAGCCGCCGCATAAGCTTCCGGATTGGTTGTCAGAATCAGATGGCGGATGAGGGAAGTGGCCACTGGACTGTTTGCTGCTGTCGCTTTGGAAACAGCCGAAGAGGATACGGTATTGGCGATTTGTGACATTCCAGAATGACCGGACAAAGCGAGAGAAGCGCGTTTCTTCATTCCTTCCACTCCTGCAGCGGCCATGTTGCGTACGGGATGCAGAAGTATAAGCTTCTCGACACGCGAAGGGTGTTCTTGCGCGAACAAAGAAGTGACGATCTGTCAAAGGATACAAGAGCGTCAGGTCTGCATCCTCCAATACATCTCGTAGGAGCTTACGCCGTTCATAGAATGTCCCAAAAGGACAACTTTCTCGAGGTTTAATGCATCAAGGAAGCTCTTGAGGTCTGCTACAAGATCCTGGACGGAGAGCTCGTTCCGGGCAGAAAAATCGCTGAGCCCGTGTCCGTCAAAGTCGTATGCGATGACTCTACGATCTTTTGCAACTTGACTCGATAGAAAAGTGGGCAGCCAGAAGGAGGTAGACCTGCAGGTCTTTCATTTCAGTATCCCGTTTGGCCAAAGGCAGTTGGGATGCGCACCCTCCCAAGCCATGCAGAGCTACCAGAGGTGTCCCGGAGCCATGTTCCGAGGACTGGACGTAGTGGATTCTTCGTCCTCGGTCTAATCGTACGTAGTCTGATGTATAGACGGCCATGGTGGAGTGAAGACAAGAACCGGATGAACGCGGCCGTCGGAGCGGGGCTCGACTTCGAACCAGGGAGGTCTGTGCAAGCAAGCAACGCGTACGGGGACCCACGAGTACTCGAGCTCGAGTAGCTGATCTGTGTGAGTGAAGTATAACAAGAAGCGGATGTCGAACGTCGGCTTTTCAAGAGTATATTGACCAAACTGACTGGCAGAGTAAAAGCCCAACACGGACCGATGTCGGCTGTCCAGACGCATAGCTGCCCGGATTGGGTTTGAGATGAAGATATCAGCCAGGATTACGAGCTCTTACGGAGGAGGAGACTGCTGATACCAGGGTGAATCCGGTATGCTAGAGAATCTACCTTCGCCTGTCTAACGGTACTGGTTGTATGATGCGACGGCTTTCAGCTTCTGCCTTGTGCTTGTTGAGTGTCCGAGCTTTGCTTAGATTTCGTCTCTTACTATCATATTCTTACGCAGACAGACGAGCTTGGAGAAATCGTCTTGAAGACCATCTCGTTTCTTCTCTATCCTACTCCTTGCGTGTCTATACAGCAACAACCTTGATCTTCCTCGAAATCGCAATCTCTGGCAAATTTTCCCTATCTCTCTTCAGCTATCGACACTACCGCCAGCCATGACATCCTTCTCGCCGCGCGGATATCTCGAGTCTCAAGGCTGGTCAGGCCCCGGTACTGGCTTAAGAAAAGGTAGTAGGAGCAGGCCCGTCACTGTCGCTCAGAAACGAACCCTGAGCGGGATAGGCAAAGATAGGGATACCAGCTTCAACTGGTGGGAGGACCTCTATAGTACGGTCGCCAACAAGGGTAAAGGCAAGGAGCAGGAGGTGCGTGCCATTTGTGAACTGCTGCTACTGCTTGTGTGATGATTGGAAGGCTGATGGGTGTCGACCTGGTCCTCATTCTGGTTTTTCTAGGAAGCGAGAAAGACGTCCACGGGGATTCACTCCCCTAGAGCACCAGGAAGTCTGAGTGCTACGCCGAGCGGAGCAAGTACGCCTGTCGCTACATCGGTACCATCATCAGGTACCACCCCAGCTTTCAACACCAACCTCATTGCACAAGCAAAACTAGACGCGGCAAGGAGGGAGTTCTATGCTCGATTTTTGCGAGGCAAGCCGCTATGCGGGACGGTAGAAGATGAGCAGGATAAGAAACAGGAGGAAGCTGCAACTGCCGGCGATAGCAGCAGTAGCGAGAGTGGCGAGGAGGAGCAAGCGCCTGCACAAGTCAACAAACAGGCACAGAAGGAGAAAGCTAAGCAAGAGAAGAGAGAAAGGAAGCGTTTGAGGGAGGAGAAGAGGCACCGAAAAGCCCAAAGGCTAGCGAAGAAGCAGAAGAAAGAGGCAGACAAGCAGGCGCACGCGCAGGCTACCTCTGAAGCGGTCGAAGCGTCTGCATCTCCGATGCAAGAGCAGCCAGGACAAGTGATGAACGCGAAAAAGCAGGAGAAGGGGAAGAAGAGCAGGAGCAAGAAGCGGAAGCTGGACGACGAGACCGATGCTGCTCTACCCACTCCACCACCGACAGATGGCGAAGAGGATGCCGGCAAGTCGAGGGCGGACAAGAAGAGGCGGAAAGCGGAAAAGAAGGAGAAGAGAGAGAGCAAGCAGGAATAGACTTGGGAAGATGTATTGCACGAGGACGCCAACCTGGGCTGCTGTTGTTGTTGTAACTCCGCTTTTACTTTTATCGGATGGAAAGGCTTATTCAGTCCTCGACGAGGTTCGATGTGCACAGACCCCTGTCTTGCCCCTGAAATGGCTTCGTCATGCTTCGAGACAGCTTGTGGATTTATGGATCTCGTCTCTTTCCTTCAGTCGCTTCCATCTTCATCTCTTTCTCTCCCTTTCGCCTCGCATGTTCTCATTCGAAGGCCAGACACGCTCTCGGCCAGCCATCAACCTCGGTGGACGAGGGGATCAGAGCAGCAACAGCAGTGGCAGCAGCACCACTCAGGCCGGCAGTGGCAACGTCGCCCAGCGAGCCCGGCTGGAGCGTCAGCAGCGAGAGCAGCTCCGACAGCTAGACAGGCACGCTCGTGTCATCCAAGCATTCTATCGCTCCCGCAAAGAAGCAGGCCGGGTGCGAGATGGCCAGCGGACAGAGTACGACAGCCTGATCGGCGCACTGTCAACGGCGAGCAAGCCTATCGACGATGCGAGTATAGCCGTGCAAGCTACCGCTAGGCTAGCCTATTCGTTCAGAGCTGGAAACAAAGCAGATTCGGATAGGTTGGGCAGGTGGGCGAGAACGATGGCTGTCGGGAAACCGTCTATCGGGCTGTGGCAGGTGTTTGATGCCTTGTCGCAAAAGGGCTCGCAAGAAGACACAAAGAGGTGGACTCTTGCATTGAGGAGAATCGCCAGACATATTTGTACCATTGCAAGCGAGCAACCTGGGTAAGTGAATAGGAGCGCGGACTTCGGACTTGCATCCCGTCATCAGGTGTGGTGGCGACACCAAGCTGAACAACACGTCTTACACAGGCTTCCGAGTCTGCCACTATTCCTAGAACTCATCAAGCAGCTTCTCGACTCGAACAAGTACGCAAACTACAAAAGCAATAAGGATATTAAAGCGTTCCCGGCGCAACTCGCAGAGAGCCTCGCTCGCAACGGAGTCTTACAAGATCTTCGAAAACATCTAATGCATTTCGTAAGTGTGTAGAGTGTTTGTTCTACACTTCTGAAAATCTTCAGTCAGGCAGCTGACGCTGTGAACGAACCCTCAGAAACCCTCTTCGAAACCGACAGGTCCATCATTGGCTCCCACGCTATCCATAGCCCTCTCCACTCTACTCCGTACCCAAGCTACTCCAGCATATCCTCTTGCGCTCGGGTCGTTCATTTCTTCCATTCTTACTGTTCCGAACCTAACGACATCCACACCTTCTGCTCGATTACCTTCTTCCGCACTCGCTTCATTAGTTGGCGAGAAATCTGCATTTCCATACTACGATATCGTTGCTTACATATCGGACAATAGCGCCGCTCTTCTGCTGCGCCTCGCTTCAGTACAGGAGAGTGGAAAGATCAGTCACGCACCAGTGTATCTGCTTGCCAACCTGGTGGAGATGGGCAGGAACAGGCTATCAGCAGCAAAGGATGGCAAGACTGTCGTAAGCCTACTGACAGCTCTAGCGGCTATACTAGCTGGCGTGCCAACCAGTCTATTAGCGCAAGACTCAGCGGTAGATTTGAAAGGCAAGAGCAAAGCAACTGCCATCGACATCACCGTCGAGGACGATGGTGACATAGTCATGGCAGACGCACTGGCGCCCCCATCTGCCACAGCTCGTCTGGATGGGCAAACTTACCGATCCTTGTCCCATCTCACGTCCGAATCTTTCCTTTCCACCGTCATTGCCCTCTCTACTCGCTATTCTGCCTCCTCTCGACCTGCCCTATCGAATTTCCTCGTTACCTTGCTCTATTCATGGCCAACCAAACGAGAGAGTACCATAAATACCCTCGTCTACTCCGGACTGGTTGGAGCTGGCAAAGGCCTATTGCGAGAGATTTGGAGAGGTTGGGTTCGTTCCTCTCCTCTTGCAAGACAGCTAAGCGAAGGCAGGCAGACTTCTACTATTTCTACGCTACAAGAGCCAGCTACAGTAGGAGGCACGAGTGTCGGAGCAGTAGCAAACGAAAAGTATATCGCAGATTGGCCGCATTTTATTCTGCTAGCGGAGTTATATGCTCGTTGCTTGCTCACTCTAGGTGACGACGAGTTCTTTGCTCCGCCCGCTCCTGCAAGCGGTGGAGCGGTGACTATGGCTAGAAACCCATTGACAATGGACGAAGTAGTTGGATTATCTAGTCTGTGGAGAAATTTAGCTTTCGCACTTTACTGGCAACCGGAAGTGCTAGTGGGTCCAGGCGGTATGGAAGCGAAAGTACCGGGTACGAGAGTGACTCTGGAACAGCTACGAAAGTTGGGTACGACTCTGCTACAAGCTATACACGCGAGAGAGTAAGTGGTCTATCTGCGTGGTATTCCACATTATTTTGCTCATTGTTTAATGTTGTTTCAGCTCGCGAAGGCAGTTCACGCCGCCCAATCATTGGATCATGACAAGCCAGATGGATCTAAATACTTTTATCGAGAGTGCGATCGTAGAAGACCAGCAACTGGAGGACGAGCATGATGTCGCCTCTTCTGCTCCTGCGAGACGGATTGATGAAGATTCAGATGATGACGAGCTGCCACGACCTCAAGCCACCGTTCGACGCAATCTACCTTCCCGCCGTCAGATGGCTTTCTTATCCCCACGCCTGGGTGTACTCAACAATATCCCTTTCGTCATCCCATTCGAAGTACGAGTATCTATCTTCCAGCAGTTCATCTATAATGACAGGCGGAAACTCGACCTAGCTTATGACAATGACAACTTTCGCGCGCGATTCCAAGTAGGAATGCATGGAAGGAGGGTGGCTGCCGCGGCGACTGTCCGAAGAGGACATATCGCGGACGACGGCTTCCGAACGCTCAGCGGGCTAGGAAGTCAACTCAAGGAGAGATTGGCGATTCGATTCATTGACGAGCATGGTCAAGAAGAGGCGGGCATCGATGGAGGCGGATTGTTCAAAGAGTTTTTAACTTCGTGAGTTTCGATACGAATACGTCTGATATGACGTGGTACACTACTAATACTCATAAATTATGTTTCAGTCTTACGAAAGAAGCCTTCGATATTGACCGAGGTCTTTGGCTGGAAAGTCCGTCACGCGAGCTCTACCCTGCAGCGACATCCTATTCTCGCGAAGCTTTCTCTCTTCAATGGTACGCCTTCCTCGGACGTATCATGGGCAAAGCACTATACGAAGGTATTCTAGTAGACGTACCTTTCGCACCCTTCTTCCTTTCCAAGTGGCTCGGTCGAGCTAGCGGTTTCGATGATCTTGCATCGTACGATCCCGAACTATACCAGGGTCTTGTGCAACTGAAGAACTACACTGGAGACGTCGAGAAAGATCTCTCACTTAATTTCACCGTTACAGACGATGATTTCGGAGTATCGAGAACAATAGAACTTGTCCCTAACGGAAGCAACGTGCCAGTCACGAATGAGAATAGGATCTCCTACATCTATAGAGCGTCGGATTATCGGCTCAACAAGCAGATTGATAAGCAGTGTTCGGCGTTCTTCTCTGGTTTGAGCGACCTCATTGACCCAAAGTGGTTGAGAATGTTCAACCAAATAGAGCTAGCACTACTAGTCGGTGGCGCGGAAACAAGGTGTGTAGCATAATGGTTCTTATTGTTCACGCTCGCTGACATTGTTGGTCTTTCAGTATCGACATTGACGACCTTCGACATAATACTGTCTATTCGCGAGGCTTCGACGAGTCGCATCCGTCCATCCAGTACTTCTGGACCGTCGTCAAAACATTCAATCAGGAGGACAAGAAAGCTCTGATCAAATTCATCACTTCATGCCCGCGTCCACCTCTCCTCGGTTTCGGTCAGCTCAATCCTAAATTCGCTATCGGAAATGGAGGCGCAGATGAGACGCGCTTACCTAGTGCGAGCACATGCGTAAAGTGAGTCAAGGGCTTCTTGATACTGTTTTGCGACGTTTACTGATGTAACGAACAGCCTCCTGAAATTGCCGACATACTCTAGTCCTGAACAGCTCAAGGAGAAACTAAGAGCTAGTATTCATTCTGGAGCAGGGTTCGATCTGTCTTAACTTTTTTCCCCTGCATACTGTAGCTTTATTTTACCGAGTCTTTGCTTTCTCGTTGTACGGGGGCACTAGTGCAGTATGGAAGCGTTCGAATATACTTGAGCTCGGACCGTCTAGAAGTCCTTGCCTCTATACCATGACTATGTTTCTCAGACGTTCTTTGCGTCTACCATCTATTCGACGTGGTTACGCGACGTCTTGGGATGGCCAATCTGTTGTAGAGCTCGCTTTCGACCACCATCCTGCGCCTTCCGCCGGGACCACGAAAGGCAATCTAGTCATACTACACGGCCTTTATGGTAGCAAGCAAAACTGGCGATCTCTTTCCAAAGCTTTAGCGCAGCAGACAGAGCGTGATGTCTTTGCCATCGTACGTGTCCTTAGGCGGTCTCGTTCGGGGTAGTGTCGGGCTGACTGAATGGGATCGTGATCGACGTCGACGCGCTTGTGTACATGTCCAGGACCTAAGGAACCATGGAACGAGTCCGCATAACGAGCAGACTACATACAGAGATTATGCACGCGATGTATCGCACTTCTTGAAAGGGCAAAATCTGAAGGACATCGTCTTGATAGGCCACTCACTGTAAGGTCATGGTGGTGTTCACCCGCTTGATACAATTTTGGACTTGCTAACACGGAAAAGAAAAAAGAGGCGGCAAGGTTGCTATGACACAAGCACTCACGGAGCCGAATAGTATCGACAAGCTAGTCTCGGTCGACATGAGTCCCGCGAAAGGCAAGATTTCCGACGAATTCGCAAGATACATCGAAGGGTCGCGAGAAGTCGAGAAAGCTCAAGTGTCGAGCAAGAAGGATGCAGATGTGATACTACAGAAGTATGAGCCAGTACGTGTGCATCATTGAGCGAGCTTGGCCTGTCAGCTCAGACTTCGGACTTCCATCCAGGCACTGCCTATTCGTCAATTTTTGCTCACAAACTTAGTACGACCCGACAACAATATGCCGTTCAAGTTCAGGATACCCCTAGACATCCTGCTCGACTCAATTCCGCACATCGGCGACTTTCCGTTCTCCGGAACCGACGGCGTTACCTTCGACAAGCCTACCCTGTTTGTGAAAGGGGCGGAGAGCAAATACATCAACAAGAAGAATATCCCGGTCGCAGAGAAGCTGTTCCCGAACATGAAACTCGAGACGATAGAAGGTGCTGGACACTGGGGTGAGTGCGCGCCTATACATTACGTGCCGAGTTTCTTTCCCATATTGACCAGTATGCTTCGTCCGAGCAGTACATAGCGAGAAACCGAAAGAGTTTGTAGAGATCATCAAGCACTTCTGCAGAACATAGAATGAGGGTCTCGTCTAGGACAGGCACGGCGCCGGCGCGTGTGCTGGGCACTGCTGCAGTTTATTTATGGCCTGACTGGAACGCTGCAAATCACTACGCACGCACCAACTGTCTTTTTACGGTGCAGTCCTTTCTTGGGAGACTCAGATTGGTAACGGCTTCCCGTGACCGAAAGGCAATGCACTTCCGGAGACAGTGCCGACATGAGCAGGTATGGCAATTGCAACTGGAAAATAGACAGCAGTGACTTTACGTCAATACGTGCCGCGCACCCCCTTTTCGGTCCGGTACATAGTTCGGTCCGGGATGACGATGATCGAGGCAGACATGACCGAGCTCTCAAGACGTACGCGTAGTTGCGTTGAAGCCACAAGATATAAACTGATGAGTCCAGCATAAGCGATACACATGCATATGCATTCGATAGCGGAACAGAGGCATGGATATGTAGGACGCTTGCGCATTATGAGTTGCGGGCGTTTTTCGCGGATGATGGTGCACGTGCCCCTGCCGAAATGATCAGTGACGGCGGAGAAGCGTCACAACTAGTGCCTTCTTGCACATGGCTGACCACCTTACAGGCCTCACATGCTACCGGTAATTTTAGAAGGATGCGTAAGAATCCAGCTTTGGACGGGCTCCACAAGAAACACAAGAGAACCGCAGAAGAATCGACCGAAGAAATCCTCCGAATGGCAGCGCTATGTCGGCAATTGCAAGCTGGGGCCGTCGACGAAATAGGCGCCTCTGATTCTAAGTCCGGAGTCCCCCTTTCTTGCCCCATCTTCGTCCTCCTCCCATCTTCTCGTTCAGATACGTATACCTTTCTGCTGTTCTTCAGTCATGGTACAGCACTCGTTCCGTTACCGGGGCGAGCCCGTGTCGCTGAAAGCTCTGGTCGTCATGGTACTTGCGACCAGTATCGAGAAGTCAGGATTGTCAGGCTGAAAGGTTTGCATTCAGTGCTTTGTTTCCTTGGGAGGGTTCATCTTCGGTTATGATATCGGGTGAGCCTTGCGCTCTTGCTGAACTCCCGACGACAATATCTAACGAAATGCACCGCGAATAGATACATCTCCGGATGCCTTCCCATGACACCGTTCAAAATAGCCTATGGCACGCCAGACCCTTCAGACCCATCTGGATTCAGTCTATCACCCGATCGTCAAGCCATCGTTACCGCAATTCTATCTGCTGGAAGTTTCACCGGAGCTCTTATCGGAGTACCCTTTGCAGACGTCCTAGGTCGACGCGCGGCCATCTTTGCAGCATCCATCGTCTTTATCGTTGGGGTTGTCGTACAAATCGCGCCTTATCAGGTATACGGTGCCTTCTTGGCTGGAAGGTTCATTGCCGGTGCAGCTGTCGGCGCTCTTTCAGCCCTGGTACCGCTTTACCAGGGAGAAATCAGTCCGAAAGCGTTACGGGGTGCTTTTACGTCGATGTACCAGGCGAGTTCCGCTGCTCTTCATAGAAGAGAGGAGAATCGCCCTTTCTAAAAATAGACTTAACATCAGGTTATGATTACACTTGGAATCCTCCTTGCGTACATAATCGACCTCGGAACGAAAGACATCAGCAACTCTGCATCATACAGGATTCCCATCGGTCTACAGATCCTATGGGGCCTCATCCTCGGAGCCGGCTGTCCTTTCCTGCCCAAATCTCCTCGAGAGGCGATCCAGAAAGGCAACGTCGAAGATGCCCGTCGTACTATCTCTAGCATGCACGGAGTCGCTCTCCATCATCCTCTGGTAGAGTATACTGTCAAAGAAATTCAAGAAAAGATCAATGTGGAAAGCTCATCGTCGTATCTCGAGTGCTTTAACTTCAAGTCGGATCTTAGAGTCGGTCAGAGGACCCTTATCGGAATGGCTGTTCAGAGTTTCCAGCAGCTTAGTAAGCCTGATTGTACTACAGCTTCTGTAAGTGAGTGACGAAATGCTGACATCCAACTCTTTCTCCTCAGCCGGTGCAAACTTCAGTAGGGTTCTCCTCTACCTCGATTCACTCGCTTATCCTGACCGTAGTCCATTCCGTCAGTCTTCTACTATGGAACAACCGTCTTTGCCGCATTGTCGCTTGACTCGTATGTTTGTGAGTAAAAGTGAATATTCTGCATAGACCGAAATCGAAAGATTAATTCCGATGTCGACTTTCAGCCCAAGTCATCTTTGGTGCTCTCGACTTTGTTGGCACACTGTGAGTTTGGATTGGTTTTACAGTCTTCAGCACACAGACATGCTGACGACCTTCGGTCATGTTCATCTAGGCCCGGTCTCTGTACGCATTCACTCTCTACTTTCGCAGATCAAGATTGGTGCTAATTGGTTTGATTGCGCAAATAGACTGTCTTGATCGCTTCGGACGTCGCCGTACCATGATTGTGGGTGTTCAGTACTTACCGTCCCGAAGTCCTAGAGGCATCGCTGACTGGACTTTCGTTTCGATAAAATTCCGACGTCAGACCGGAGCTATCGTCATGGGACTATCGTACATGCTCTACGGCGTTCTCGGAGCCTACTCGCTCTACCCCAATAACGATGATAGCCTGACACCCAAGCGCTCTACTGGATCAGCCATGATCTTCGTTATCTGCATCTTTGTCCTTGTGAGTTCCGATCGACCTTGTTCTGCAATGTCCTGTACGAAGGTCAGAACTAAGATCTCTCATGCCCGTACAGGCTTATGGATGCTCTTGGGGACCTGGTACGTCACTCGTTTACCTGTCGATTCACTACGTCGGCTGGCTCGAGCTGAATTGACACTTCTCTAACATGATAGGTGGCTGGGTCAACACTGGAGAAGTAGCACCTCTTCGAACGAAAGCGAAACAACTGTCGCTGGTTGCTTCCAGTAACTGGACTTGGAACTTTCTCGTAAGGCGGAATTCACCACCTGTGTGTCATTTCGTCGAAACAAGTGAACTGATCTTTTACATTGGTTCGAGTTAGCTCTCCTACTTTAGTCCCAAGGTATGGCTGGACGCGTTACGTTCTTGCACACTTACGTACAGAGAACTGACAAACATCTGGAAACCCACTCGCAGATCTCCGCCCAGATTGGAGCAAAGTACGGATTTGTGTTCTTCGGAGCTAATTTCCTGGCTGCTGTACGTCACATCTCTTCGTAGTGCTGATAGCGCCGAACTATTTCGCTGAACGTCTGTCTGTTTGTGTCTGTAGGCCTTTATCTACTTTTGCGTTCCTGAGATGCGAGGACTGTCGCTCGAGGAGATCGACAAGATGTTCCAGGAGCGGATCAGGTCGGTCTATCTCCTATTTGTTTTCTATGATCCTGCGCTGGATATACTTAGATAGATTGCTAATCCATCGATTATTTGTCCTGTCCTTGTCGCTCGTACCAGCCCTCGCAAGTCTCTCGCGTGGAACGAAGAGGTTCGAGCCCGGGACTACCGCGACAACAAGACTGGCGCGACTGGACCCGACTTTGATCCGAGTGCTGAAGTCAAACCTGGCCAGCTGGGCGAGAAGCCGAGTGGGAATGCGCATCTGGAGCACAGATCAAGCGACGAGACTGTGTAGGATTGTCTCGTCGAGAGGTGCCCTGAAACAACTTTGTTGTAATAAGAAGAACAAAGAGAAGAAGAAGAAGAAAGTAATTACAAGCGAGGTTTTGGAAAGAAGAAGGCGAGGAAGAAGTGCGAGTGACGTAGTAGGACACGATGTGTTGTATTGAGCTCTTTCTGATGTCCTGCCGAGGCAGCAGTGTGTAGCCAGCCTTTGAGCAAAGTCAAGCCCAGCAGTTACAGCTGTAATGTGTACTATGTTTGGCCATGAGGTGCTCAGCGTTCGCAACTTCGCACCACTCGGGGCGAGGTCCGAGCGGGCCGTCGCAAAAGGTCGAGCTTGGCGGCAGGTCAGGAATATCAAGTGACAGCAGAGAATCACTGCGGAAAGTGTAGAAAGACAGAGAGAGAGAGAGAAAGAGAAATACAAGATGCAACGATGCAATGGAATTCCCAAGCCTCCTGCTCTGCTGCGTGTTGTGTCACTGGCGTCAGTCAATCCAGGAAGCCCGCCCAGATGTCGGCGTCGATGGGATGGCTCGGCGTCCCAAGTCAGAAGAGACAGAAGAGACTCGGGCGGAGGGAGCAGGTTGGCATCACGACGACGCTCGAGCAGGAGCAGGAGCAGCGACATCACATTGCACACAGCAGGACCATCGCATTCATCCCATCCATCGCATCATCCACCGTTCTTACATCCACACACCATGCCGGCACCCTCCTCTTCCAGCAGCAGAACCCCGAGACGGCACAGCCCGACGATGGCACGGGCGACGATGCTGGCGACGTGTCTCCTGCTAGCTCTCCTCTTGGGCAGCAGCCCATCAGTGAATGCACGCCCACAGGATCTGCAGCCCCGTCAGCTCGCCAGTTCCGCAGATGCAGAGTGCGTCGATCCGCTCGCTTCGCGACAAGCCCCAAAGAGGGGGCAAACAGAACGTTAACTCATGATGATGATGATGATGTTGTTGAAACAACAGTGGAAACACCGTAGTCTACTCCGTCGACGCTCTCGGCGCGACCACTACCATCGAGACCGTCGCAGCAGCAGCAGAAGAGACGGCTGCCGATCCCGATGCTGATACGACGGCAGCTGCAGGTGCAGCAACAACCACTGCTGCACCGAACTCAGACTTCCAGGATACGCAACAGACGAGCGTGAATCTCGGTCAGCAGGCGAGCAGTCCAACAGGGACCTCCAGCAGGGCTCCTCCGAGTGAGTGCATCTCCCACATTGCCGCGCCGTAACTGTTTTGTGTTCTTCCTCGGATTGCTAACTTTGTGTAATCTTTACACAGCAACATACATCGTCTATATCACAGTCAACGGCCAGCAGACCTCCTCTTGGGCAACTTTCAGCGCAACTACGCCAGTCACACCACCCGCCGTCATCCCATCACGTGGCAGTATCGTCCCGTACAGCGACTATATCCCTGCTCGTAAGTTCACGTGTCCTTGTCCGTATTGTCGTGAACTGCAGAGAGTGAGCTTAACTAATTTGTCTTTTGTCTTAAATATGGATGTTTCAGCCTCGTCGACTTCGGCTACGGGCTCTTCTGTCGGGAAGAAAGTAAACAGACAGCAGGGTCAGGTTGCAGCTATGGGTGTTTTGCTGGCCATCGTTGGAGGAGCCGTTGCAGTTTGGTGAAGCGGCCAGACGAGCAGGAGACAGGGAAGGGAAGGGAGAGAGAGAGCATTCAAGCAAGCAAGCAAGCCAACACCAGGAATGCCGATTTCCGCCTCCCAGGATGAATCTGACCCCTTTCTTTCGTATGTACTACTACACCCTCGACTTTTTTTCTTATGGACAATCAAGAAACGCCAAGGTTACTCTCCTCCTCCTCCTTTACCTCAATCATATACGTAACGATCTAGTAATTCCTTCTCCTCTACCCATCCACACCTTCAACCTCCGGTTTTTCTTCCGTCCACGCATAGATGTATAAGACTTCTCCGGCTTTCAACCATTTTCTTCGTCTGTCACTGTCTTTTATGTATCTATGGATTCCGTTCACAGTTCTTCTCCAAAGTCATCACATGTTATCTTGGGTGTCTCGCTCCCTCTCTCTCTCTCTCTCGTTATTATCCCAATGCATCTGGCCTCGGGGTCGCGGAATGGACTCAACGGGAACATGTCAGCACTTCCACTCATTGTGTACTTTGTAAACAGCAATCGGCTATGTGTTCGACGCAGTTTGACAAGCGATGGCAACGAGCTCTACATAACGAAGTGATCGGCGCAGGTGATTGAAGCAAAGCGTGTCTGGTGCTATATCCGCCTGAATGCCTTGAATGTTTTCTTACGGCTCATCTCTTTCAATCTACCTATTCCTAGTACCTCCGAATCCAGTACTAGTCCTAAAGCTGCCACTGGTACCACTGGTACCCTCTCCTCTATCCCATTCTCTAGCCGTACTCCTGGCACCAACGCCACCAAAGCTCGGTGGGCTTGAAGCCCCTCTCGTGCCCCATCCTCCGCCCAATCCGCCACCTATACCATTCGTTCTACTCAAAGGTGTTTGTTGCCGGTTATTCCCTCTCATCCTATCGGCTGCCAACAACCCTGCACCACCTGCTGCTAGACCTGTCCAAAAACCAGGTCGCCAAGCAGATTCATGTCGTTGTGCTTCATAGGCTGTTTTGGTACGGTCGAAAGAGGAGAAAGGATCATCATCTGTTGGTGTAGTACCGGGATAAGGAGGAGGAGGAGGTGCACCGGGGCGACGAGGACGATTGTGGTCGCCTCCGGCCCCGCCACCGAAGCCGCCAAACCAGGGTCGAGGAGGTGGAGGTCCGCCGTTGTTGTCGTTGTTGTGTGTAGGATTGGTAGGGAGAGAACCAGCGTTGCGCGAGACGAGGCGGTAGAGCGGTAAGAGGACGTTGGTGTAAACGATGTAGGCGAAGATGGACAGCGTGAGTGTTGTCAGTAGGTTGGAAACGAATCTGGAGGCTGAGACAGACATGAGATCAAAGAAGCCCACGATTTTCTCGTGTCGTACAGACAAACGGAACGTCAAAAATCACGTACTGAAGTCGCCAACGCTGTTCAGGCCGCGCGAAGATGGATAGCCGTCGTTTCCGCCTTTTTCGAGGTTGGGGTTTGCAGGGACGAGATTGTATGTCAGTCCGCACGAGCCTACGGAGATCGTACTATCATCAATACAGAAAGGACATGCCAAGAGCGAGTAGGGAATGCATACGCACCCTTGAGTACGTAAGGATCGTCTGGCGAGTCGTACCCTTCGCACGAGACTTGGACCCGACCGAACCGCCTAAGACAAGGAGCGTCTTTGTCAATCAATGGACTGGTTTCGAGCTGACCTGTCGATCTCGACCGACATACATGCTACTCGGCAAGTCTGCGCTGCACTAATGTGTGCGCCACAAGGGTTCAAACGTCAATGATCTGCCACGTCAGCATGGCCCCGCTGATTTGTTTGATGATGATCAACCGAAAGCGCCTTACAGCCCACACCAACTCTGCTCCCGAACCACCCATGTTCTGGCATTGTACCACTGGAGGCTGGTACACCTGGCATGCTTTGCCCTGACACGTCAGCTGCTGGACAGGTTCGGTCCTCCTGAAAGACGTGTCTTCGTCGGCGTAGAAGGTAAGAGTCGGTATCGAAGAGAGCAGAACGCGTGAGGAGCGGGTGTTGTAGCCCATGGCCTTGAAGTCGGAAGATAGAGAAGCAGGAGGAAATGGTTATAAGGCAAAGAAAGCTTGAGCGGGACGATCGGGGAGCTCGCGAATTGTCGCACGTGACTCAATAGGGGAACGGAGACGACCGAGCTATGATATGATAGCTATTTCTCATACATCTGCAACATTGACACCGTCGGATGAGGTAACGAGACGTTCATCCGCCGCCTTGCAAACGATGAGCTCGCTCCACTTCCTTACTGCCGAACTGGCAGCACTCTCGAAAGAAGCTGGTCGGAAGCACAGCGAGGTCAAGGAGGTGAGGTTCAATCGTACGGAGCGGACATAAAAGAGTATTCGCAGAAAGATTGAGCTGGAGTATGATATCCCTCTTCATAGGCATCCGACAGAGCGCTCGCTTTGCTCAAATCGTCCCCCGAGAGCGCGCTCAGCGACTTGCACGATGGTACGTGTCGATGGATCTGCGAGGCATTACGATTAGCATCTCATCAGGGTTTGCACGTATCGTCTTCGTCTGTATGAGTAGCTACGCCCCCGCCCGCCGCTACTCCTGGAGCTGCGTCAAGCTATCCGACCTTGTTGGCTCCCATAGTGCTCGGATGCGGCACAAAGAATTCGAAACTCACCTCGATAGCGGTCGGCGGGCTGCAGAGGCTTACGGGTGTACGAGGAGCAATCACAAAGGTGGGCATGACTTCCGTCTGCTCAGCCCACACTTCAACACCAGGCGTCGTTCTAACTGACTGATTGATCGGCGGCGACGCGTATGGACGACCTATTTGTCTTTCTACCGATATAGGCTACCGTGCCCCTCATCCTCTCCACACTACGAACCGTTCTTTCCCAAGGTGTCGAGATCCAACTCAAGATCCTCCAAACGCTCGTCAGTCTCCTTACAAACTGTAAAGACATCCATGGCGAAACCCTTGCGGAAACGTTACTTATCTCCTTCAAACTGCAAGAAAGCAAGATTGGCGTGGTATCTTCCACAGCTGCAGCCACCCTTCGGCAATTGGTCATGTTCGTTTTTGAAGGCGTCGATGAGGAGGATCGGACACTTGGTCAACAAAACGCACAAGATCAGGCGAGGAGTGAAGGAGGAGGCGGTGTACCAGACGATAGTCATCCAAGTGCCAAAGACGCATACTTAGTCTTTGAGGACATCTGCCTACTCGTGAACGGCGAAGCACCCTCGTTCCTCAAGCTACAATCCCTTCCCAGAACATTCGGCCTCGAACTCATCGAATCCGTCCTATCCGACTTTTCATCGGTCTTTCTACGTCACTCTTCTCTCCTACATCTGCTACGTTCACTACTTTCACCTCTGCTCATACGAGCTCTGGCAGAACGACCATCGTTCAGTACCACTCTTCGCTTGATGAGAGTCATGTATCTCTTGTTGAAGAAGTTCAACGACGAACTTGGAACAGAGTCAGAAATATTCCTGACGATGTTCATCAAGATCGTAGCTCCGGGAGATGTAGAAGGATCGGGCGGTCACCCTCTCAGCTCGAGCAACATTACATCGAGTGGGGGCAACAGCAGTAAAGACGCATTGAGGAGTAGTCTGGGACCAGGAGGTATCTCTAGTGCAGTAGCCGCAGCGGGAGCTTCCGGGACCGGCACAGGCGGAGGAGCAGGCAACAGTCCACCTTGGATGCGAGTACTAGCGCTGGAGATCCTCCGAGGTCTTTGCGGCGATTTCGACCTGCTTCGGAAAATTTGGGATCGCTATGATGCTTCTTCATCCTCCGGTACCGAAGAAGGCTATTCGACCGAACCTCTCTCGCGCGCAAGTGACGAGACGAATCAACAACGCGTGCCAGTCTTTACTAGTATGATCACCTCCTTCAACAGATTAGCAACCGAGAAACCCGCTCTGCTCGGTACTGGAACGGCTGTCGTATCAGGCGTTCCTACCGATCCTGTCGCAGCAGGCGGAGAATACTTGGGTAGCGGAGTAGTCGACGGATTGGTCGGAATGGCACAACAGGCGGCTAATAGCGTAGGCGTACATGGACCGAATGCCGGTGGGCTCGCTACACAAAACGCCAGTGTCAAGCTGCAATGGTCCGTCCGTGTTTGATGCACATCTGCTGTCAGAGCTGACTCGAAGTCACACACGCAGCATTGACCAACTCGACAAAGCAGACGCACCGCCCATTCCGGAAACCTATATCTTCTTACTTTCGCTGCAATGCTTGAACGCCATCGCCGATGGGTTCGCCTCTTTCACTCTACCTATATACACCAATATTATGGATGCTCGTGCATCAAATCACAACACAAAGCCGCCCGCCCTTGACCTTTCGTCAGAATCGGAAACACCCGCACTTACGGACACGCAGATCGGTAGGGAAACTTACACTTCTTTCCGCTCCGTGCGTGGGATGGCGGATGCAGGCTGGCCAGCCCTACTGGCTTCGTTATCGTTTTTCCTCACGACCAATCTTGATGATGGACTTTTTACCGATACACTTTCGTCCTTTCAGAACTTCACTACCACCTGCGGCGTTCTCGGCCTTCGGACTCCTAGAGATGCCTTTCTAATTTCGTTATGCAAATTCGCTGTCCCTCCTGCTATCATTTCGCATCTGGCCAATCTTGAAGGTGGAGGTGGTAGTACTGGTATGGGAGGCGTCATGAGTGGCCACAGTGGAGTAGGCAAGCAGTCCGCCTCAATGCTAGCAGCGGGTGCCGACGCTTTAGGCTTGACTGCGGCTTTGGGAGGGGGAGCTAATATCCAGATGACCCTCAGTTCTCGCAACCTACTTTGCTTGCGGAGCCTAGTGGGTGTATCTCAAGCGCTAGCAGGAAGCCTTGAAAAGACCTGGTTCTACGTCTTTGAAGCTCTTCAGAACGCCGATTATGTGGTACGGGCCGATAGTTCTCGTCGACAAAAGAAGCGAAGCGGTGGACATCCTTCTACCCCTTCTCTTTCCGGACCTTCTAGCTCTCCTAGTAAAGCTGGGGTTTCGGCTTCTTCACATTCAATGGGAGCGTCAGGAAGCGGAGGCCAGCAGAACCCGCTAGCGAGGTTTGTACCAACAGACGCAGACGAACAAGCTGCTTCACATCGTACTGCTAGGCTGTTCGAAGTCAGTAAAGCTCTCGATGATGAAGCGTTCAAGTGGTTCTTAGGAGCCCTTTGTAGACTCAATGGAGAGATGATTGGCATACCGACTACAGCAGAGGGCGTGTTGGAGACCAGTGCACGAGACGATGGTGTCAGAAATTCCGCGCTGTTGAGTCCTACCGGTTCTACAGATGATCCCATGGCATCGGGCGATCTGATGCCGGAGAAGGAGAGCAGGAAAATCAGGAGGAGTGGCATCAATGTCATTCGGACTTTGGTGAGCTTACTCTAGCTATGGAAGAATGCTTCAACCCTTGCTGAACTGCTCTACATGCTTTCCCTAGCGTCCCGGCGAGAAGTCATATGCTATCTCGAAGCTGGGCGAGGTGTCAGTCATGAATATGCATCGACTAATTTATCGACCTTCGGCAATAGGATGGGATATCGTTGTTTCGCATCTGCTGGTCATCCAACACTGGCAAGCAGCACCGGCGAATGTCCGTTTACAGAGTGCCGATATATTCGACAAGATTGTTTCGACTGCACCTTGGAGCGTATTGGAAGAGCCGGAGGACCTGCAGAAACGCGTTCAAGCTCAAGTACTGCAAGCTCTAGCTCAGCAGGGAGAGTCTCATGCTCGGTCACAGGCTAGTACAGATGTAGACATCCGGAGAGCTGCTCTAGATACGCTCTTCAAGGTTCTGGAGAGCCAAGGTCATGCGCTCGTTTGCGGCTGGACGGACGTCTTCAACATATTGAGATCAGCTTGTCCTCCCGCTGCTCACCACCATTCGGAAGCAGAGCAGCAACAAGGGTCTAGCTCGACAGCAGCTAAAACTAGCTTGCTTGTCAGGGTAGCCTTCCCATCGCTTCAACTTATCTGCTCCGATTTTTTGGCTGCGCTGTCGGAGTCAGAGCTCGAAGTCTGCATCACTACGTTGACGGAGTTTGGCAAACAGACAGATGAAGTGAATGTAGCTTTGACGGTAAGTCGTGTCCTTCGCGCCGCAGAACTGAATGTAAGACAAGACTGATAGAATATCCCTTTCGGTGACACAGGCAGGAGGTCTACTTTGGCAAGTTTCCGACCATCTGCAATCACAGCACTCGGCATCACTGCAAGGTAGCAATGTACAAGAAAATCAAGAGCGCGAAACCTCTTCGGCAGAATCGATTGAGCAGGCACGTACTGGAGACACCGAAGCGCTTGTTGGACCGACTTCGCCTGGTCCTGTTTCACGCTACCTGGAGCTATGGATGTTCCTGCTGCAACGACTCCTCGAGCTCTGCAGTGATAGGCGGCAAGAGGCCAGAGATGGAGCTATCCAGATCCTGTGGCGGAGTATTGAGCTATATGGACACTCGCTAGACTCGCAAGCTTGGGAAACCTGTCTATGGAAGGTCATCTTCCCACTCTTCTCGTCGTTAGACGAAGGTATCAAAGCCGCCGGAAATGCCCCGGTAGATCAAACGGCCGTAGCAGCAGGAAAGCCGTCATCTTCGAAGCAATGGGACGAATCCAAGATTTTGGCCATCACTTCCGCTGGAACTGTCTTTGCAGACCATCTGTCTTCCAAAATGGCTTCGCTGCCTTCGTTCGAGAAAGTGTGCTCGGGCATCATTACATACACTCGAGACTCCTTCCTTCACGGCAGACCAGCCGTAGGTACTGCGGCGATGAAGTGTCTAGAGAAGGTCTGCTCAGTGAAGTGGTCAACAACCGAAGGAACTGAAGGTGGTCAAAAGAAAGAGGCGCAAGCCCGCTTTATTGCGGAAGAAGCTTGGAAAGCATGGACAGACATAGGCCAGCAAATCGTAGATCACGAAAAATACGACTTTACCCAACAGAATCTTGAGAGCTATACCAAGGTCGTGGTCACCTTACAACGAGCTGGACACCTCGCTTTTGGCACCCGTGCTTGACA
>Ga0181456_100007_pt1 | contig 21764 bp, 9 predicted proteins | sample InSIn3SAF170_2_FD_119057 | JGI IMG/M metagenome (GOLD analysis project Ga0181456, IMG submission 119057) | Clean room microbial communities from NASA Spacecraft Assembly Facility at Jet Propulsion Laboratory, Pasadena, California, USA -... ...
TTTGAAGATTACCTGAATGGTTTTAGCCCGAATGTAAAAGAGATTGTTGAGAAGTTTAACCTTCGAAGCCAGGTAAAACACATGGCAGCAAAAGATGTATTGCTGAATGTGCTGGAAAAATTTACTTCGCCTTATATCAACTTAACGCCTTTTGAAAAGCCGGACCCCGATGGAAGAAAACTGCCGCCCCTGACCAACCTTGGAATGGGCTATGTGTTTGAAGAACTGATCAGGAAGTTTAATGAAGAAAACAATGAAGAAGCCGGTGAACACTTTACACCCCGTGAAGTAATTGAACTGATGACACACCTGGTGTTTGAGCCTGTAAAAGATGCCCTGCCGCCGGTGATCACCATTTACGACCCTGCCTGTGGCTCGGGTGGTATGCTCACAGAGTCGCAAAACTTCATCAAGGATGAAGAAGGAATGATAAAGGCGGCATCTGATGTGCACCTGTACGGCAAGGAAATAAACGATGAAACATATGCCATCTGTAAGTCGGACATGATGATAAAGGGCAATAACCCCGAGAATATCCGTGTAGGCTCTACGCTGAGTACCGATGAGTTTGCAGGGTTGAACTTCAATTTCATGTTGTCTAATCCACCGTATGGCAAATCGTGGGCAAGCGACCTGAAATATATCAAGGATGGCAAAGAGGTGATTGATCCGCGTTTTAAAGTGAAGCTGAAAGACTATTGGGGCAATGAAGAAGAATGGGATGCAACACCCCGCTCATCGGACGGACAGTTGCTGTTTTTGATGGAGATGGTGAGCAAGATGAAACCATTAAGTCTTACCCCTATGGGTTCCCGCATTGCTTCTGTACATAATGGTTCCTCTTTGTTTACAGGTGATGCAGGCAGCGGAGAAAGCAATATACGCCGCTACATTATAGAGAACGACCTGCTGGAAGCCATTATACAAATGCCCAACAACCTGTTTTACAACACCGGCATTACCACGTATATATGGCTGCTCTCGAACAATAAAGCGCCTCACCGTAAAGGCAAGGTGCAACTGATAGATGCAGGACTACTGTACCGGAAGCTGCGCAAGAACCTGGGTAATAAGAACTGCGAGTTTTCGCCCGATGATATTAAAGAGATTGTAAGGGTGTACCGCGAAATGCAGGCCGTGGACAAAAAGTTAAACTCCGTAACAGGAGAAGAAGGCATTGCTTCCAAGATATTTGATAATACAGACTTTGGTTATTATAAAGTAACTATAGAGCGACCTAAACGGTTGAAAGCTCAATTCACTGCAGACCGGATCGCTACATTGCGGTTTGATAAGTTCTTACGCGAACCCATGCAATGGGCTTATGAGACATTTGGTGATGAAGTGTACAGCAATATAGCAAAGCATGAAAAAGCTATATTGGAGTGGTGCGAAAAAGCAGAGCTAAATTTAAACAGCAAACAAACCAAAGCATTGACCAGTGCTGCCACGTGGCAGAAAGGGCTTGACTTACTCGATGTTGCCAACACATTGATGGAGGAAATAGGCAGCGAGGAATACAATGATTACAACCACTTTGTTGTATTGGTAGATGAGGCGCTGAAAAGAGTTAAGATAAAATTATCTGCTTCCGAAAAGGGTGCGATATTGAATGCCGTAAGCTGGTACGATGCTGCTGCAGAAAAGGTGATAAAAGGAAAGGTAAAACTTACAGGCGATAAGCTGGAGCAATTATTGGAGCGTCTTAACTGCACCGAAGCGCAACTGCCCGACTTTGGGTATTATCCAATTACTGATGAATCAAACGCTCAGGGCTGGTACATAGAATATGAAACAGAAGGAGACTTAAGGGACACCGAGAATGTGCCACTGAAAGATGCCATATACCCTTATTTCCTGCGCGAAGTACAACCGCATGTAGCAGAGGCATGGATAAATATGGATGCTACGAAGATTGGCTATGAAGTCAGCTTTAATAAATACTTCTACCGCCATAAGCCGCTGCGGGATATAGAAGAAGTAACGGCAGATATACTGCAACTGGAAGAAGAAAGTGAAGGATTAATTCGTGACATTTTAAACTTAGCCTGATGGAAGCTGTACTGAATGAAATAAAGATAGAGAGGTATCCTGCTTATAAAGATTCGGGAGTGGAATGGTTGGGAGAAATACCGGAGCATTGGGAAATTGTAAGAAGTAAAAGACTTTTTCAGCAAAGAAAAGAACGAGCCAGAGATAATGACCAGCAATTAACTGCTTCGCAAAAGCATGGCATTATAAGCCAGCAAGAATTTATGGAACTGGAAGGCAGGCGTGTTACACAAGTTGAATTCAATAGAGACATTTTGAAGCATATTGAAGCTAATGATTTTGTTATTAGTATGAGAAGCTTTCAAGGTGGTATTGAGTATTCAGAATATTCTGGTTGTGTGAGTTCTGCTTATATACCTCTCATTCCAATCAAGCATGTTGTTCCTGCATATTTTAAATACTTGTTTAAGAGTGATGCATATATAAAAGCATTAAGTAGCACTTCCAACTTAGTAAGAGATGGGCAGGCTTTAAGATTTGAAAACTTCTCCGATGTAGATTTAATTATTGTTCCAAAAGAAGAGCAAATTGCTATTGCCAAGTTTCTTGATCGTAAAACTGCACAAATAGATAAAGCGATTGCACAAAAAGAAAAGTTGATTGAGCTTTTAAAAGAGCGTAGGCAAATACTTATTCATAATGCTGTAACGCGAGGGCTTAATCCTGATGTTCCGATAAAAGATAGTGGTGTGGAATGGATTGGGAAGATACCGGCGCATTGGGAGATGAAGAGGATGAGAAGTATTTTTGATTATATTCAAACAGGGACAACGCCTTCTACTACAAACACCAATTTTTTTGATGGTGCTATCAATTGGTTTACACCGAAGGACTTGAACGAAGAAATCTTGAACATTTCTGAAAGAAAGGTGTCGCAACTTGCAATCCAAAAAAAAGAAATTAAGTTTTTTCCTGGAAATTCAATTTTGATAGTAGGCATCGGAGCTACAGCAGGTAAGACCTCATACATGCCTGAAAGTTCAACTTTTAATCAACAGATAACTGGCTTTCATACAAGAGGAAATAACAATAAATACTATTTCTATTTATTGAAAGATTTAGCTAAAGTCATGCTTAATACAGCAGACTTCACAACTCTACCAATTTTAAATAATGAATTTTTTAAAGCTTTCATCTTAACCGTTCCTCCTCTTGAAGAACAAGTTGGAATTGTGGCATATATACAAGGTTTATCAAGCAAGATAAAAAGGGCTATAGAGCAGAAAGTAAGAGAAATCGAAAAGCTAAAAGAATATAAAGCGACATTGATAAATGCTGCTGTAACGGGTAAAATAAAAGTGAGTGAAGAAATCAAACACGAGTACAGTGAGTAGTATGGCGTCACATCATTCATATTGCCATTTTCCTATACGGACACTGGCAATAGCATTTACAAATATTTCGGTGCGCTGCACCTGTGTGGAGATACATTTATTTTTTGCTACAAAGATGCTGGTGCGCTGCACCTGAGTTGAGTGGATGTACAATTATTATTTGCTACAAATATTTCGGTGCGCTGCACCGGTGAGCAAACATAAACCAGTCAATAGGTGCAGCCCACCAGTATCTTTTGCAATTAATATAATATTTAAATTGGTGCAGCGCACCATAACATTTGTAGCCATCATTGTAATAATATTTACACAGGTGCAGCGCACCGAAATATTTGTAAAAAAATGATAGCACAAATACAAACCGGTGCAATACACCACCATTTTTGTAGAAAAAAGAAAATATATCCCTACCAACTGGTGCGCTGCACCGGCATATTTGTTAGATACATTTTCCATCCTATTGGTGAATGAATAAAACGCGTTCTATACATTATGGCAAATACCTACACCCAATGTTATATTCATCTTGTGTTTGCGGTAAAACACCGGGAGGCTTTGATTCAAAAAAGGTGGAAAGGGGAGTTGGAAATGTACATGACGGGTATTGTACAACATTATAAACATAAATTATTGGCTATTGGTGTTATGCCTGACCATGTTCATATTTTCATGGGCTATAACCTTAATCAGTTAATACCTGACCTGGTGGAAGAGATCAAAACGTCGAGCAATGTGTGGATAAAGGAGAAACAATTATCTGCTCATAAATTTGATTGGCAAAAGGGGTATGGGGCGTTTACGCATTCGAGGTCACAGTTGGATACGGTGGTGCGGTATGTATTGAACCAGGAGCAGCATCATCAAAAAAGATCATTCCGGGAGGAGTATATGGATATGCTGAGGAAGAATGAGATTGATTATAAAGAGGAGTATGTATTTGAATTTTTTGAGAATGCGGGAATGTGGATGTAGGGTTTTTAAATATTGGGGGTGCGTGTACAAATATGATTGTTCATCGACACATATTGCGGTGCATTTACACATATTGGGGTGCATCTACACATATTGCGGTGCGCTGCACCTGTTTGCGGAATTATGAACGGATTGCTACAAATATTACGGTGCGCTGCACCTGTTTTGTGGAATGATGAACATTTGCTACAAATATTACGGTGGGCTGCACCGATGGATGGTATACGATGGATAATTGCTACAAATATGGTGGTGCATCTACAAATATGCTGGTGTGCGGCACTGATGGATAATTTATGGTGAAAGATTCTACAAAGGTGGTGGTGCGGTGCACCTGTATTGTGGTAAATGCTGCAATTAGTTAAGCAACCTATTGTAGTACGATCAGAACCATTTTGTGTACACAGCCAAATAAACTATTGGTGCAGCGCACCAGCATATTTGTAGCAGCAGCAATTGATAAGATAACAGGTAATAACAGGTGCAGCGCACCGCAATATTTGTAGATGCATTGCAATATTTGTAGATGCACCGCAATATTTGTAGATGCATCCGTACATATTCATAAATAGATAACAACAATATATCCAATACGAACATATATAAATTCATGACAAGCCAGACTAACGAACAAGCTTTGGAATCCTCTATCGAAAAACATTTAACCGGCACTTGCTTAGAAGAGCTTAAGGAGAAAGGATTGCTACATGCACTGGAGGAAAGGAAAGAACTATACCGTGCAGGCAATGGCTTTTACATAGGCTATGCGGAAGACTATAATGCCAAATATGCCATTGATGAAGAACGATTCTGGCATTTTTTAAATACTACACAGAAAGATGAGCTTGCCAAGTTGCAAAAGCAACCTGACTGGAAGCTGAAGATATTGGAGCGGGTGGACAGGATGATAAAAAAGTATGGCATACTAAGACTACTACGTAAAGGGCTGGAAGTAGATGACGCTTATTTTACTTTATTATATCAATTGCCGCTGGCATCCAGTAGTGAGAGTGTAAAGAAGAAGTTTGACAGCAATGAATTTAGTGTAACACGGCAGGTGCGTTACTCCCTGAATAATCCAGGAGAGGAAATAGACATGGTGCTGTTCGTTAATGGCTTACCCATTATTACCATGGAGCTTAAGAACCAATGGACAGGACAAAATGCCAAGGTGCATGGACAGAACCAATACAAGTATAAAAGAGATGTAACGCAACCCTTATTACAGTTTGGGCGTTGTATTGTGCACTTTGCAGTGGATACGGATGAAGTATATATGACCACCAAATTAGCTGGTGCAGACACTTTCTTTTTACCGTTCAACTTAGGATATAATTTTGGTAAGGGCAATCCACTTAATCCTTTTGGGCATAGAACTGCTTATTTATGGAACGAGATATTAACGCGCCAGAGCATAGCCAATATCATTCAGCATTTTGTGCGTTTAGATGGTAAAGACGGCGATCCGCTTAATAAAAAGACCTTATACTTTCCACGTTATCACCAGTTGGATGTAGTAAGAAAATTAATTGCCGATGCCAGCAAAAAAGGAGTGGGACAAACGTATCTGATTCAGCACTCAGCCGGTTCGGGTAAGTCCAACTCTATTACCTGGGCTGCCTACCAGTTAATAGAAACCTATCCTGAAACGGCTACAACGCCGGGTGGTAAAGGTATTGCCAATCCGCTGTTTGATTCGGTGATAGTGGTAACAGACAGGAGATTGCTGGATAAACAACTGCGGGAGAATATCAAAGAGTTCTCAGAAGTTAAGAATATTGTGGCGCCCGCATTTTCTTCTTCTGATTTGAAGCTTGCATTGGAAAGCGGTAAGCGTATTATTATTACTACGATACAAAAGTTCCCTTTTATTGTAGATGGTATAGCTGATTTGAGTGATAGACGTTTTGCCGTGATAATAGATGAAGCGCATAGCTCACAAAGCGGGTCTGCATCTGATAACATGAACAAAGCCATGGGCAACAATAGCTCAGAGGAAGATGACCCCGACCCGCAAGACAAAATACTGGAAGCCATGCGCAAAAGGAAGATGCGCGGCAATGCTTCCTATCTTGCTTTTACAGCTACGCCTAAGAATGCCACACTTGAAAAGTTTGGCGTAAAAGGCGAGGATGGTAAGTTTAAACCTTTCCATTTATACTCTATGAAGCAGGCAATAGAAGAAGGCTTTATACTGGATGTGCTGGCTAACTATACCACTTACAAGAGCTATTACGAGATAGAGAAATCCATAGATGACAACCCGCTTTTTGATACGGTAAAAGCACAAAAGAAATTGAGGGTATATGTGGAACGGCACCCGGATACCATTGCCTCAAAAGCCGAAATCATGCTGGACCACTTTGTAAATTATGTGGTAAATAAAAAGAAGCTGAAAGGAAAAGCCAAAGCAATGGTAGTAACACAGAGTATCGAGTCTGCCATTGAGTATTATTTTGCTTTAAAAAGATTGCTGGATAAGCGGGGTAATCCTTTCAGGATCGCTGTTGCTTTTTCTGGTAAGAAGACCATCAAGGGAGTAGAGTACACCGAAGATATACTGAATAATTTTCCGCCGGAAATGGATAAGGCAAATCCTTCTGATCCGGGCTATATCAGCGATACCATTGCCCGGTATTTTGATATGGATGAATACCGGATACTGGTAGTAGCCAATAAATACCTCACCGGTTTTGACCAACCAAAGCTGACTGCTATGTACGTAGATAAAAAGCTGCAAGGTGTACTGGCAGTACAGGCACTTTCGCGCTTAAACCGATCGGCTGATAAGCTGGGTAAAAAAACGGAAGACCTGTTCGTGCTCGATTTCTTTAACTCCACAGATGACATCAAGAAATCCTTTGATCCTTTTTATACCTCTACCACACTTAGTAAAGCCACCGATGTAAATGTGCTGCATGAATTAAAAGGTTTGCTGGATGATGCAGGTGTATATGAATGGGTGGAAGTAGAAGACTTTGTAAATAAGTATTTTGATGGTAAGGAGGCAGACCAATATCTAAGTCCCATACTACAGGTAGCAGAAGACCGATTTACTACAGGACTAGAACTGGATGATAACCAGAAAGCAGATTTTAAGATAAAGGCAAAGTAAATTTTTCCAGCACATTCAGCAATACATCTTTTGCTGCCATGTGTTTTACCTGGCTTCGAAGGTTAAACTTCTCAACAATCTCTTTTACATTCGGGCTAAAACCATTCAGGTAATCTTCAAAGTTCGCCAGTAATAGCTGCTGGCTGTTGGTAGCCGTATTTTGCAGGCGTTGCAATGTCCATTCACTGATATTGTAAAATACAAACCCCGAAGCCTGTCTCAATCCGTTTTCATCCCATTCTGTTAATTGTACTTCATCCCGTTGAAAAGCCAGTTCCTCCATTACAGCGTCTTTGGTAGGCTCCAGCAAAGCATCCAATCTCCTCAGCACCACCATGGGCAGTATTACATCCCGGTATTTGCCGCGCACATATACATCGCGCAGGCAATCATCTGCAATACTCCATATAAAAGACACCAGTTTATTATGCACAGCAGTATTCATTGTGTAGTAATTGGTTTAAAAACAGTAAAAGTAATGAGCATTGATATTATGAGCTGTTCAGGGCTTTGATTTATAAAAATTGGCGGTGAAAGTATAAAACTTACTAATATATCTCCATAAAATTCAACTTAAAATAAACGCACTATACAATCCGGCAAGGTGATCCGGATTGGATTCCAACTAATGACCCACAGCTTAGAAGGTTGTGTATCTGCTTCTAATGCTATATAATACTATTTTCAATTTGGTAATATAAGATATCTGCTATCCTATAATCCAATTACAAAGATCCAAAAGCTCCGGAGGAGCGACATATTTGTAGCATAGAAAAACATTACCCGTTTTCAGAGCTCCAGAGGAGCGTTATATTTGTAGAACAAAAAACATATCACATGGTTCAGCTCCGGAGGAGCGACATATTTGTAGTAGAACCAATTTACAAAATATCCAAAAGCTCCGGAGGAGCGTTATATTTGTAGCAACAGAAAACATATCGCATGGTCCAGCTCCGGAGGAGCGTTATATTTGTAGCAACAGAAAACATTACCCGTTTTCAGAGCTCCGGAGGAGCGACATATTTGTAGTCCCTCTTCACGGCGTTAGCGCAGCGCACCTCGAAGTAAAGGATAAAGGCAGGTTTCCCAACCTGCTCTGTGTTTTAAACAGCAATTTCTCTTCTCCCTTTGTCCCCTTTAATACCCTGTTGCGCTAAGCTATAGTACATTGCAGAACAGCAATAGTACAATGAAACCCGTATTTACCCTTTACTTTAAGATAATTATCTGATAACCTAAATGCTACCAACCGGTAACCTCAGGATAACCTTCCTAATACCTCAGGACAACCTTCCTAATACCTCCACACTATCTCAACACTGTTATCACACACCATCAATCCCCTTTCAACCATGGAGTATTTATAGCAAAGCCATAGCAAAGTCATGGCAAAGCCATAATAAAGCCATAGATAATTCATCAGAAGCCCTGAGCAGAGCAACAGCCCACAGCTACACAACAACACCCCGGCAATATCTCCCTGCAGGTAATCCAAACCTCAACAGCACACAAACCAAAACGCACTATCCTACACTTCCTACACAGTAAAACAAATCACATCCATCTCTGTAACAGCAATAACAAAGATGCATAGTAATGGTAAGTACCACCCTTTCGTTTGATGTTTGGTGTATGGTCCAAATATGAGCTTAACCAGATCGGCTACTTTGGTAAATTCATTTGTACAAATAAATAAACATAATTACCTTAAATAGTGATAATAATTTTGCAATGAATATGGAAAACCAGGGTTTGCTTTTTATTCCGGATATAAGTGGGTTCACCCGGTTTGTGAATGAAATAGAAATCGAACACAGCCGCCACATCATCCAGCAATTGCTGGAGGTATTAATCAATGCCAACGAATCAGACCTTGAAATCTCTGAAATTGAAGGCGATGCCATTCTCTTTTACAAATTTGGCGAGCCACTGAATCTTGAAGCAATATACAGGCAGGTGGAGAAGATGTTTTGTGCATTTCACCAGCTCTTAATCGCTTATGATCATCGTAGAATTTGTCAATGTAAAGCTTGTGTCTCGGCAATTCATCTTACCCTGAAAATAATCACCCATTACGGCGAATTCACCAGTTATAATGTAAAGCACTTCAGTAAACTGATTGGAAAAGATGTGATTGTTGCGCACCAGCTCCTGAAGAATGATATACCGCAACATGAATACTGGCTGGTAACCAATAACCTGCTGCAGGAAAAAGAACCCATTGAACTAGCGCAATGGATGCAATGGAATACCAGTAATAAGGTAACGGAAATTGGCGAAATCAATTTCCACTACACGCAGCTAAGCCCGCTGAAGGAAAAGATTCCTCCGGATGCTACGCCTCAACTGGAGCTGGCAGAAAAAGTGAGATTGTTATCTGTTTGGAGAGACTATAGCACCGATGTTAAAACCTTAACCTACACCGTTGTTCACTTTGAATTTCGACATCTTTGGGTGTCAGAATTAAAAGCAATTGATGAGGTAGAGCATTTTCTGCCGGGAATAGGCAGCCGCCACAGGCATGTGTTGAAGAATGGAAAGACAATCATGAAGTATACCAGTAGCTTTGTTTATAACCCGGAAGGCAAGACTATGTTCAGCGAAACCGATGAAAAGAAAAAAAGCACACTTTACTTTATTATTGAAAAAACAGGTGACAATACCAGCAGGCTTACCCTTGAAGTGTATCGGCAGCCGGATCTGGTAAAGCAGTTCTTTTTCCGGTTGTTTGAAAAAAAGAAAATGGAGGAGAACCTTTTGCAATCGCTGCAGAGACTTGATAAGGTAGTAAAAGAAATGGTTGTTCCACTTGAGTTTTAGGATCATGCAAGTGAAGGATTGAAGGGATTGATTGGGATTTTGATTTTATTTAGTAATGATGTTTTTCTATCTCCATTCCTGAAGCCATACTTATACTGAAAGCATGTTTTTAAACCCATCTCCGTACTTTTTGACGGTACCGGTAATAATCCTCACCAAAATCGCTGTGTAGACGAGGCTCCTCTACCAGCACAATAAACAAATTGAAGATAAGGAAGATCAATACTAAATAAATCCACAAATTCCCTGATTGAAAAAATGCAGCCTCACCAATGAGCATCATCATAACACCTGCATACATGGGGTTACGCGAATATTTATATAGTCCTTTAACAACTAATCTTTTTGTAGGGTCAATGGGAGAAAGCGTTCCCCGTCCTTCAACAATAAACCGGGTAATGCAACCGATCAGAACAATGAAGCCCATTATAAATAGTAGCATCCCTAAGTACTGGTGAGTCTGTAAAGGCCTGGCAAACAATCCAACAGTTTTATTTCCTAAAATCCAGTAGGGTATCACTCCAACAACTAACCCTGGATTAAGGACTGTAAAAAGTAAATTTCGCAGGAGTAATGATATCGTATTAAGCATGCAAGTTTATTTTTTATCATTGACGCTCACGCATTGCTAATTGCCTCAACAATTATTCTTGTGAGTAGATGGAATATATCAACAGTTGTTAAGCTTTGTGGTGTTATAGAAGTTAATCCTAAAATAGAAAAACTTCTGTAAAGATGTAGGCAATTTTTTCAACACTAAACCCTTAAGTAATTGGGTTAAAATAAAAAGATTGCTTTACAATTCAACCTTTCTTGTTTACAACAGATACTAATGCATTTGGGGCAGTTAATGCGGAAATGCAAACACTGGTCAGCAGTGTTACTGTGAAACTATCACTTATCCAGGATGTAACGGTATTAAATAACTTGATTTATCTTAATTTGGATAAAGGATCCTCTCAATTTAACTCACATAGAGCAAGAAAGTTCATGGTAACAACTAAATAAATCCAAACTTTTCACTGTATGAAGCGACGGACATTTATAAGAAGTACAGGTGCCGCTGGCTTGATTGCATTTATGGACCTTTCAGATATTCACCAATTCGTTGACCACAATAATGAGTCAATCTTCGAAGAAAATTTTAAACATCCGCCTGTCTCATCCTCTCCACAGGTACTGTGGTTCTGGATGAATGGAAATGTTACCAAAGAAGGAATTACGCTTGACCTGGAGGCAATGAAACAAGTGGGAATTGAGGGTGTACTAAACTTTGATGTAGGAACAGGCATTCCCAAAGGTTCAATAAAATATTTAAGCAAAGAGTGGTTGCAATTAAAAGAACATGCGGTCAGAGAATGTGATCGGCTGGGTTTGGAATTCATCATGCACAATTGTCCCGGCTGGTCGTCCAGCGGAGGTCCGTGGATCACTCCTGAACTGGCCATGCAGGAAATTACATGGAGTGAAACATATATTTCAGGAGGAAAGCCAATAAATATTGATTTGCCAAAGCCAGCTAACCGGCTGAATTATTACAGGGATATAGCCGTGATCGCTTTTCCTTCTCTTGAAGGAGAAGATCTCCTCCAAACAGTCAAGGCTTCTTCCCGAAGTGGACCGGTTGATTCGAAATTATTGACAGGTAAAGATCCGAAGGGCGTGATTGTTGAACCTGCACAGAATGAAAGCGCATGGCTGCAGTTCGAATTTGCGCAACCTTACGAAGCGAAGCTTATTACCTTTTTTATTTCGGCTATTGCCACGGAGACAACGATAGCTAAACCTCTTGACTTTGGAGAGCGGACATCTATCTTATTGGAAGCTTCCGATGATGGTATTCAATTTCGCACTGTAACACGAATCAATACAGGTCTTGAGACAGAGCTCTTAATGGGCGATAAGTTTATTGTGTTTGATATCCCTGTGACCAGGGCAAAATATTTTCGTTTCTCTTCTACACAAGCAAGGCGTTATAAACAGGTGCAATTTTCAGGAATCACCAGGTTGAAGAACTGGATGGAAAAAACCAATCACAGGGGCAGGAGTTTTATGTATGTTGCTGAGGCATCCGCTGTCGGGATTACCAATAAACAGGCAGTTCCGGATGGTTCCATTATTGATCCTGATGCAGTCTTAAATATCTCGGAGTTCGTCAATGACGGTTTGCTTAGCTGGAATGCTCCGGTTGGTAACTGGACTATTTTACGAATTGGCTTCACACCAACAGGAGCTTTAAATCGGGCTGCTCCTGATACAGGGATAGGATTGGAATGTGATAAATATAATCCTTCCGCGATTGAGTTTCATTTCAACAATATGATGAAAGGCCTTTTGCCTGTAATAAGACCATTGGCTGCAAAAGGGAAAGTAGGATTAGAAATAGACAGCTACGAGGCTGGTGCTCAAAACTGGACACCGGGGTTTGAACAAGCATTTGAGAACCGATGGAAGTATAAGATCGATAAATTCTTACCCATACTTGCGGGAGGCAGGCTGGTTGATAGCGTGGATAAAACAGAACGTTTTCTCTGGGATCTGCGCAGGATCCAGGCAGATATGATTGCAGAAAACTACTACGGACATTTTCATGAACTGTGTCATCAATATGGAATCACTACTTATATCGAACCCTATGACACGGGACCTATGGAAGAAATGCAAATCGGTTCCAGGGCTGATGTCAATTTATGTGAATTCTGGAATGGGATCTCTTCGGTTTCTCCTGCGAAAACACCTGTTCTTAGAACTCCGAAGTTAGTCTCTTCAATCACTCATATTAATGGTCAAAAAATAACCGGCGCTGAAGCCTTCACTGCAGAACCCGATTCAGGCCGCTGGCAAGAGTATCCTTTTGCGCTGAAAGCTTTGGGAGATAAAATATTTACAAAGGGAGTGAACCGGCTGCTCATTCATCGTTATGCGCATCAGCCGCATCCGTTAGCTGCTCCGGGTATGACCATGGGTCCGTGGGGAATTCACTTTGAAAGGACGAATACCTGGTGGACTCAAAGCAAAGCCTGGTTAAGTTATTTAGCAAGGTCTCAGTACATGTTGCAGCAAGGCCGGTTTAGTGCTGACCTGCTTTACTTCGCAGGTGAAGACGCAAATATGTATACGAAAGCATTGCCGGGTGATTTAAATCCTCCTCCACCGGAGGGTTATGATTATGATATGATCAACGCCGGGGCGATCTTCAAAAAAGTGAAGATTGTAAATAACGAAATTGTTTTGTCCGATGGGATGACATACCAGGTTTTCGTTTTCCAGGATTTTAAAATTGTAACACTTGCCTTATTGCGGAAGTTGAAAGAGTTGGTATTCCAGGGGATGACATTGGTAGGTGAAAAACCCGAACACGCTGCCGGTCTCAATGATGAAGACAAAGAATTTAATGAGATTGCAAAAGAACTTTGGGACCATAGCAATGGCAAAACGGAGAAAAAATTTGGCAAGGGGCGAGTATTTTGGGGTCAGCCTTTAGCGGCTGTACTTCAACAATTAAACATCAAACCTGATTTTGAATACTCTTCCCGTTCAGGGGATGCACCCATTCTTTACACCCATCGTAAGCTTAAGAATGGAGAAATTTTTTTTATCTCGAATCAAAGAAGAACCTATGAGGAACTGGTGTGTACATTCCGGATAAAAAACATACAACCTGAACTCTGGGATCCGGTTACGGGAAAGGCAGCACTATTACCATTTTATGAATTAACAGATGACCGGGTGAGAATACCCGTTAATTTAGAACCATGCGGTTCTGTATTTGTAGTGTTTCGAATTCCTGCTTCTTCACGCCGTTTGCATTTACTCACGAGGGATAATGTTGTAGTATTAAGTACAAAAAATTTTCCTGTCGTACCAAGAAAACTTTATCGGGAAGCTGCTAATTCTTCTACCATCGCTTTCTGGGCTAAGCCCGAAATAAATATTTTGCTGGATCCTGTTTTTACAATGGGTACAATAGTACAACCCTGGACCGAATATTATGCCATTTATCCACCTTCCGGCAATGAACTTTATGGAGTCGGTCATGCAAGCTGTGGAGTCACTGTTGGCCGCAACGGAATTGCTGTGTGGGAAAATGCTGAAAGTGATCCTGTTTTAATGCTGGCTGTGCCAATAGCGATTGCTGGCTGGAATCACATTGCCGTCAAATATGAAGATGGCGCGCCTACCATTTATTTCAATGGCAAAGCTGTCTCAAAAGGCAAAAAAAGTAAAAACATTGTCCATCCTGCTCCGGACAAAGCATACCTTAAGGAAGATGCTTCTTATTACAATGGTGACATGAGCCAACCTTTGGTGTATACAGAAGCACTGAGTGAAGGAGACATCGACAAATTAGCAACAGGAACTTCACCTGTAGAGTTTCCTCCTTTTATTGTTGAAATTCCTGTTGGAAAAAGTCCCGGTATGTTGATCATGCAAAATGGTAACTATACTTTGCATGATCACATGGGTGAAACAATAATTTTCATTGTCTCCGATATTGAGCAACCAATGGAAATAAATGGAGCTTGGGAGGTGAACTTTCCCCCGAAACTCGGTGCACCGGCACAAATTATTTTGCCTGAATTAATTTCATTGCACAAGCATTCGAACGCAGGTGTAAAATATTTTTCAGGCACCGCTGTTTATACTAAAACTTTTTCGCTTGCTAATAAATCTGCGGGTAACAAACGTTGGCTTTTAGACTTGGGAAGAGTTGAAGTGATCGCTGAAGTGAGGTTAAATGGTAATCACCTGGGAACTCTTTGGAAGCGGCCTTATCGGGTGGATGTCACGGAAGCCCTACAGGAAGGATTAAATAAGCTTGAAGTTAGCGTAACAAATTTATGGCCGAACCGGCTTATCGGTGATGAACAATTACAGGACCCGGATAAGTTTACGCCGGGCGGGGGCACTAGTGGTCGCGAAGGCTTAATCGGAGGATATATTGAGCAACTGCCGGGTTGGTATTTAAATGGTCAGCCAAAACCGGTTGAAGGTCGGATCACTTTCACTACATGGAAACATTATACAAAGGACTCACCGCTACTGGAATCGGGATTAGTCGGACCTGTTCGACTACTTCAGGCAGTAATGAAAGAGTGGTAGTTATTGAAATTACTAAATGAATGTTTTAGTCAGCAAACCTGAACGACATCCATGTTAAGTAACGCCCCCAGCTTTTTGATCTTGGATGCGATATGTCCAACGCCTACTGCACAGTGGTGTGCAGGACCGTGGATATTCCAGTTATTGACAAAATTCCTCGCACCAATTGAAAATTTATACCGGCTATTGGTATTGCCTATTTCCAGGATAGGTCCTGCGACAGACTCTGCTTCGGCAACCAGCAACATTAATTTTCCCCCTGCTTGTTCAACTACCGACAATAAAGTGACAGGGCCATTCTTTACAGACATCTCTACCGATAATCCTTTTCCAACCTTACCATGGTATACGAGCAAAGGCCTCACTTTTGTTTTTCCTTGTGCGATCGCAATATGACCGGGGCCGTCATGCCCCATGAGCACAACATCCTTTTCAAAATCCATTGCATAATACTCCGTAAATGAACCGCCTGCCCCAAAGCTGTCCATGATCTTCATCGCCTGGGCATTCTTAATTTCGTATTCTCCCGCAACAGGAATTCCTCTCGCTGTCAGTAATGAATTTCCAAGAATGATCGAGCTGATCGTGTCTTCGTTATCGCTGACCCCACTTCCTTTGTAATAATATGCCATAGATCCGAGCTTGTATTTATCAACAAGTTTATCAAGAGCTACAGACGTTTTTGCCGCTCTTTCCAATTCCTCTTTCAAACAATTGGGTTGCACATCGAAAGTCTGGTAGAAATATTTTACACGCTCCTGTGATTCTTTTTCTGAAACTTCTTTTCTCAGTGCGGTAAGTTCATCCACTTCGATCAATTCTATATGTCCCCCGAAATAAGCGTAATGCATCGTAAGATCGGAATAGATATCCAGCATGCCGCTGTAATAATGCCCCATGCACCCCAACCGATTATTCGCCATCGTATTTGCAACTTTCGCTGCTTCAATCCATTCCGCTACTTCTTCCCAGCAATGCTCATCATTGTGCAGCATACCGGTGATCTGGTGAAATTTAATGCCCGTACGATTAAAAACATTGGCGATTTCAGGCACAGGGCATGCAGAGCAATATGCCAACCATTCACCGGTCATCTTTGTTCTATCGGTCATCTTACTAAATGCTTCATAATCTATAGCAGCCTCCGGGGCAAGATTCAAAATGATTACCGGAACTTTTGCTCTCTTCACAACAGGTAATATCGTTGAGGAAAGCGCATAAGTAGCGACGTATAGAAAGAGGATATCTACATCATTCCTTCGAAATTCCCTTCCTGCTTCAAATGCTTTTTCTGTTGTATCAATCAGCCCCAGGTTTATGATATGCGGATGAAATGCTTTTAGTTTTTCATGTACAGTTTCAAGATGAGCTTCCAATCTCTTTTTTAATCCTTCAAACTGTTCCCAGTAGGCATCTAATCCAATTCCAAATAACCCGAGCTTTAATCCTGAAGTTTGCATCGAGAGTTGATTTATTTTATTTGGCAAAATTAAGCTTGCTTTTACCCCGTTAATAGCCCTGTCATTTTCTTAAACTTAAATCTTATTAACTGCAAATGGCGGGGGCAGACATCGTTAGAACTACAAAGAGAAACTAATAGCCTCTAATTGCTTTTTAGAGATAGTTATGAAATCGCACGTTACAACAAGGTAAGAGAATAATTAAAATAGTACAAGCGCAACAAACATATAGCTTGCTTAAATCATGAAACCTTATCTTATCCCATAACTCAGGTGCCTACTCTTATCAGCAACTGGTAGTTGCACCTCTATGCTGGTAGCCGGAACAAATGCCCTGCTCAAAGGCACACTGCTGCTTACACTCCCTTTACCCTGGTTCCTGGTTACTCCCATCCTAAGCCATATCACAATCATAGCACAACCATACTAAAGTCATGGAAATTCATGACAAAGCCATGCTAAAGCCTTGCCTACGCTCTACCTGTGCCCTGTTTGCGTCTTATCTAACCCAACAAACCTTAACCTTAAACTACTCTTTAACTCGTGAACAAGTGAACCCGTGAACTCCTCAACTTTAAACAGTACACCCACTTCCTCCCTACCTGCGGCATACCTCCGCCTATGCTAATGGTAAGCTCCTCCTACTCTAAGCCTACCCTGCGGCATACCTGCGCCTACCCTGCGGCTACAATAGCCCGATGATACTCCGATCATTGTCCGATCATAGTCCGATGATCCTTCGATCATCCTTCGTCTTTTCAGTATACTTGTTAGGTAGAAGGAGTATTCAATAGCAGGTGTGTAGTAGTGAAGAAGGGTAAAGATAAAGCACATACATGAACACACCATAACTGCTTTTGATCAACTGCACCCTCCTACATGCAGCAGCGCTATCTTCAGATGGATACCTTCACCAATGACTACAGCTTGTATATTGAGGAAAATTACGGTACAAAATAAACCACGAAACTAATAACAGTACTGTTCGATCTTTGATAAAAAATACCTGCTACGGTTGCAATAAATAATAGTTGATATCCCACTTCTACTATTATACAATTCAGCGCCTGTAAATTATTTTACTTAACCACTAACTATTTCAAAGAAAGCTTTACTACTTCTCGCAATTGAAATATCATATCAAAAGTTTATAACGTATCTTTTCGATTATAACTATTATGCAACTCAACTTATTGAATTAACCACTCCAATTATATAAATCCGGCAACGTCCCCGATAAACAAAAGGCAATGGTAAGAACGATTGTAAAGAAGAAGATGTGATCTCAATCGTGTAAAAAGTTTTATCTTACTGCTGAAAAATCACACTGTGGGAGACAGGAGAAAATTTATTCAACAACTTATTGTTACAGCAGGTGCATTCTCATCTACAAGTTTATTCAATCATTTGTATGCAAAAGATTTTGAAGCTGCTGCAGAAACAGTAAATGGTCTATCTGCGCAGGAACTAGCTGGTGAAGAAGATTACTGGGCAGTGATACAACAGGCTTACACAGTAAATCCTAATATCATTAATTTAAACAATGGTGGTGTTAGCCCCTCGCCACGTGTTGTGCAGGAAGCTGTGGAGCGTTATAATAAATTAAGTAATGAGGGACCTTCTTATTTTATGTGGCGTATACTTGACCAGGGAAGGGAACCGCTACGTAGAAAACTGGCTGAATTGGGAGGCTGTGATGCCGAAGAAATTGCCATCAATAGGAATGCAACCGAAGCATTGAACACAATTATTTATGGGCTTGAACTGAAACCGGGTGATGAAGTGATCGGCACAAAGCAAGATTATCCAAACATGATTGCAGCATGGAAACAACGTGCTTTGCGTGATAGGATTGTCTACAAACAGTTAAGTTTTGACTTCCCGATAGAAAATGATGAAGCAATTGTTGCAGCCTATCAAAAAGCCATCACGGAGAGAACAAGAATCATTCATGTAACGCATATCATTAACTGGGTCGGTCAGATTATGCCCGTAAAGAAAATTGCGAAAATGGCACATGCACACGGTATCGAGGTGATTTGCGATGGTGCACATACTTTTGGGTTACTGGATTTTGATATTCTCGATCTCGAATGCGATTATTTTGGTACCAGCCTGCATAAATTTTTAAGTGCTCCTATTGGCAGTGGCATGTTGTGGATCAAAAAAGATAAGATCGGAAAAATTTGGCCCCTGCTCTGCAATGATAAACCCCTTGGTGCAGACATTAGGAAATTTGAAACACTTGGTACAAGAAGTTTTCCTATAGAACAAGGCATTGGCGAAGCACTGAATTTTCATAATGCCATTGGCGCAAAAAGAAAGGAAGAACGTATCCGTTATCTAAAAGATTATTGGGCACAACGCGTAAAAGATATACCGGGTGTAAAGTTGCATACATCGCTTCAGGCACCTTATTCCTGTGCTATCTGTGGTGTAAGTATACTCGGAATGGAAGCCGCTGAACTTGATAATTTATTGTTCCATGACTATAAAATTCATGTCGTGTCCATCGACTGGGAAAACATTCATTGTGTTCGTATAACACCGCATGTATATACAACATTGCAAGATCTGGATACACTTGCAAATGCAATTACTACGATTGCTAAAAATAAAAAGTGATGTAGTTTTTTAAATATTTCAGTTACATAAATCTAGATAAAGGCTCTGTCGCATGGATTGAAATAAAGCAAAAATAAAGTTATTAGAAAGTAATCTAGAAAGCTAAAGAACAAAAGATGGCCTAAGCAGTTGCCATAGGAACGGTTAACTGTTCCTTTTTTATGATTCCGACTATTTAAATTCCTGTAAGGGTACTGGGTTCAGATTTGGAACTTTTAAAGACAGGCATATTCTGCACTACGCCCTTTACTTTGATATAGATTTCATACATCCGCCAGCTATTACCCGCCTGCTTTTTTCTCTACCTGTGCATGTACCTTCTATCAAAGGAATAACCTTATATACTCATCTTTTTTGTATTGTAGCATGGGCTGTAGTCTTTGGTGGGAGTTCCAGTTGTGGGCTGTGCTTCTGAATGGAGGAGGAGGGTGCAACTACTCAAAAATGAAGCATAGTAATTAAGGTAAGTGCTTTATCTTTACCCTTCTTCACTACTACCTGCCTGCTATTGAATACCCCATTTTACCTGCAATCAGCTGAAAAAGACGAAGGATGATCGAAGGATGGACGAAGGATGATCGGGAGATGATCGGATGACCATCGGACAACCATCGGGCTGTTATCGGGACATCCTAGCCTCTGCTTAGCCGCAGGGTAGGCTTAGGGTAGGCGCAGGGTAGACTTAGGGTAGGAGGAGCCTACCATTAGCATAGGCGCAGGTATTAGGCAGGTAGGGAGGAACCTACCATTAGCATAGGCGCAGGTATGCCTTTGGTAAGGAGGAGTATGGGAGTAACTAAGAACAAGCCAAAGGGATGGTAAGCAGGGGCATGCCTTTGAGCATGCAACGATTCCAGCTACCAGCATAGAGGTGCAGCTACTTGCTGCTGATAGTGAGCAGACGGTGCCTGAATGATGAGACAAGACAAAGACCAATCTTTCATACAAAATAAACAACTCGTAAAATAACCTAGTTAGTAATCGTCATTGCAGATGGGACAGAACCTAAACCTCTGTGGTAACGGTAACCATACGCTGGTAACAGTTATTTATCCTGATTGAATATCTAATCATTGCAGAAGAAGGTAGATAAAAACCCGAAAGCAGGTTGCATTTGCTCATAGCGGGTGTACCTGTCCTTACAACGTTACACCGTTTCTTTTGGGGCTAATGTCTTAATTCAATTAAAAGGATATGTCCAGAACACACATTGCCTTACGGCAATAATTCTAACAGCTCTGTTTTCTTCCTATTTTTGGTTTTAAATTGAAGCTGCTAACGATTAGCTATTGCCAAAGCCAGTGATTGTCTGTTTATTAATTGCAGTTCCATTCACAGAAGGCTAGTCATAATAACCGCACCGGCTTACCCGTACGGGCCGATTCATCAGCGGCAAAAATAACCCGATGAGTAATAAGAGCGTCTTTAAGACCGGTGAGCGGCATTTCAACGTTTTCTTCAATAGCATCGAAGAATGCCTGAAATTGCCTTTGATAAGGATGATCGGAAACATCACCGGAATCAAGCATTTTTATAGCCAATGTACTCCACTGGTGCCGGTTGGTTTCCAGCTTCATCGAATGAAATTTGTTATCCAGTAAACTACCTTCGCTGCCGCATAAATGCGTATGAAAATAATAGGGCTGCAGGCAGTCCACGATGGCAGCACATTTGCCTACGCTGCCGCTTCTAAATTTCAGTATGGTTACGCTGCTGGTAGGATATTCATAAGGCTCAAAAAGCTTGCTTCCGGATTTGGTGTCGTAGCTGCTTACTTCGGCAACATCGTTACCCATGCACAGCAGCAACGCATCCAGCGCATGGCAACCGGCAGTAAGCAGTGCACTGCCGCCTGCTTCTTTACGGATATTCCACCGAAAAGGACTGTACCAGGGGCCAATGCCATGATAATAATCAATTTCCCCGTAATGCAGTTCGCCAAGCAATCCCTGATCCAACACTGCTTTAGTGGCAATAAACTGGCTTGAATAACGGCATTCAAAACAAATACAAGTTTTGACACCAGCCTTTTGAACGGACTCTCTGATGACTTCACAATCTGCTTCAGTAAGTGCTAAGGGTTTTTCGATTATTAAGTGTTTGCCCGCCGCCGCTGCCGCAATAGCGTGGTCTTTATGTTGAAACGGGTAACTGCAGACGGAAACGATATGGAGTTCATTATCAGATAACATTAGATTCAAGTCTGTATAAGTCTTGATTGGCGAGCCCCACTTTTCACTTAGTTCTGCAGCGTTTTGCGGGCGGGAAGAGTAAACCGCAGTT
>Ga0181456_100011_pt1 | contig 20867 bp, 16 predicted proteins | sample InSIn3SAF170_2_FD_119057 | JGI IMG/M metagenome (GOLD analysis project Ga0181456, IMG submission 119057) | Clean room microbial communities from NASA Spacecraft Assembly Facility at Jet Propulsion Laboratory, Pasadena, California, USA -... ...
CATGCTGGCGCGGTTGATGCCCTGGAAGTAGCCCTTCCAGGCGTTGTTCACGATGTCGTTGGTGGAGTTGAGGGTGAAATTGTCGACCTCGGCGGCCGGCGAGTAGTCCTGGGGCGAGCTGCCCTTGTCGGAATCGTCGGAGGCAATATCGGTGAGTACCACGAACTGCAGGCCGTGAATATCGGGCCCAAAACCACCCAGGTACATGGTGTTGTACACACCATCCACCAGCTTCTGGGCGGCGGCGGGGTCGGTGCGGATCTGGTCCTCGGTGAGCTGGCCCTGGGGTGCTACCTCCAGGAAATCTTTGCAGCCCACGGCACCGGCCGTGAGGGCTAGGCCCAGCGCCGCCAGGTACATGCGCCGGGAAATACGAGTTGCTATGGCTTTCATCAGGCGACGAGCTTAGAAGTTAACATTGAGGCCCAGGGCCAGGGTGCGGCTGGTGGGGTAGGTAGTGGCTTCGATACCCGCATCCAGGGGGCCACCGGGCAGCTCCGGGGTAAAGCCCGAGTAGTTGGTGACCGTGAACAGGTTCTGGCCCGTGGCAAACACCCGCAGGGAGGAAACGTGCGCCCGCTTGGTCAGCTCGGCGGGAAAGGTGTAGCCCAGCACCAGGTTGTTCAGGCGCAGGTAGGAGCCCGACTCAATGAAATACGTAGAGTTTGGGGTGTTGCTGCGGATGGCGTAGGGGTTGGTCTGGGAAGGGTTGGCCTCCGTCCAGCGGTTGCGGGCAACTCAGCCTCCACGTTGTCGGTCACGGCCCCGCTCGCCTGCTTCTTGTAGTTGTACACGTCGTTATTGACGTTGCCCGAGAAGACGAAAGAGAAGTCCAGCCCCCGGAAATTCAGCCCCCCGTTAATACCAAAGTACATGGGCGGCTGGTAGGAGCCGGCGTACACCCGGTCGTTGGGGTCAATGGTGCCGTCGCCGTTGGTGTCGGCGTACTTCAGGTCGCCGGGGCGCGGGGTCAGGAAAGTATACTTGGGGTAGGCATCGATTTCGGCCTGGTTCTGAAACACGCCCACGGCCCGCAGCACGTAGAAAGAGCCGGCCGCTACCCCGTTGTCGGAGCGCGTAACGTCGCGGGGGCCGCCAAACAGGGCCTGTCCGCCGTTCAGGTTCTCGATGCGGTTTTTGTTGAAGGTGGCATTCACCCCGAAGTTGTAGGAGAAGTTTTCCCCCAGGTCGGCGCGCCAGTTCAGGGCCGCTTCCACCCCGCGGTTGCTGATGTCGGCGGCGTTGGTAATGTACTGGTTGTCGGGGTCGCCGAACAGGGCCGGAATGTTTACCGGAATCAGGGCATCAGTGGTTTTCTTGCGGTAGTAGGTTAGCTCGCCGCTCAGGTGGTTGTCGAGGGTAGCAAACTCCACGGCCGCGTCGTACTCGGTGGTAACCTCCCAGCGCACGTTCCGGTCCTTGATCTGGCTGATAACGGCCCCGAGCACCGGCTGCCCGTTCAGCACGTAGGGAATGTTGGTCTCGGCGGTGGTGATGTAGGAGTTGGCGTCAATCTGGTCGTTGCCGAGCTGGCCGTAGCTGGCGCGCAGCTTCAGGAAGTTCAGCACGTTCTGGTCTTTCAGGAAGCCTTCTTCAGTAAGCACCCAGCCCAAACCCAGCGACGGAAACAGGCCCCAGCGCTGCTCGGAGTTAAACCGGGACGTGCCATCGTAGCGCAGGTTGGTGGTGAGCAGGTACTTATCGGCGAAGGCGTAGTTGATGCGGCCCAGGTAGGACAGGCGGCGGTCCTTGCCCAGCTCGGGGGCGCCGTTCACGCTCGTGTTCGGGTCGCCGGTGGTCAGGTACCACTGGTTGGGGTCTTCGGGCACGTTGCGCCGGCTCCCGGAAATCGAGTTGACGTTGCCTTCCTCCACCACGGTACCGGCCAGCAGGGTCAGGTTGTGCTTTTCGGCGAAGACGCGCTGGTAGGTAGCCGTGTTTTCCCAGAGGTAGCGCGAGCGGGTGCGCTGCTCCACGTTCAGGGTACTCTGCGGATTGCGCTGGTTGCCGCCCGCAGTCAGGAAAGTAGCCTCGTCGTTCAGGTACTGATAGTCGTAGATGCGGCGGTTAGTGAAGTTCAGGTCCACGTTGATGGCCGAGCGCAGGGTCAGGCCCTCCACGGGCAGAAAATTCAGGCCTACGTTGCCCTGGAGGCGGTTTTCGTAGGAGCGGTTGTTGTTCTTCTCGATGTCGAGCAGGGGGTTGCCCACGTTGCCGAAGGCCGAGGTGTTGCCGTAGCGGCCGCCCTCTTTGGCGGTAATAATGGGCGCGGCCCGGTAGGCGTTCTGGAAGGCCGCCCCGAAGTTTACGTCGCGGGTGTTGGCCCGGCTGAACGAGGCCTGGGAGTTGACGCTGAACTTGGGCGAGATGGTGAAGTCGGTATTGGAGCGCACCGTCAGGCGGGAAAACTTGTTCTGGATGGCAATGCCATCGTCCTGCAAGAGGTTGCCGCTGAAGTAGTAACGCACGCTCTCATTGGCCCCCGACACGGCCAGGTTGTGATTCTGGTGCATGGCCCGCCGCAGAATCTGGTCGTACCAGTCGGTGCTGCCGGTGTTGGCGGGCAGGGTCACGTCGGGCGAGGTGCTGCGCAGGTAGTCAGTGTACTGCCCGGCGTCGGCCATTTCCACCTTGCGCGCGGCCTGCTTAAAGCCCACAGTGGTGTTGTAGCTCAGGACCGGCTTGCCCTGCTTGCCCTTCTTCGTGGTGACAATGATAACCCCATTGGCCCCGCGCACCCCGTAAATAGCGGCCGCCGAGGCATCTTTCAGCACGTCAATGGTTTCAATGTCGGCGTTGCTCAGGTTGCGGATGTCGGTGGTTTGCACCCCGTCCACCACGTAAAGCGGGTTGGCCCCGGCCAGCAGCGTGCCCGTCCCGCGGATGCGCACCGTAGGCTGGGCGTTGGGCGTGCCGTCGGTGGTAATCTGCACGCCGGCGGTTTTGCCCTGCAGGGCCTGGGTGGGCGTCTGCACCGGCTGATTTACGATTTCGGCGGCCTCGATGCGGGCCACCGCCCCGGTCACGTCCTGCTTGCGCTGGGTGCCGTAGCCCACTACCACTACCTCGCTCAGGGCCTGGGAGTCGGAGCCCAGAGCCACGTCCACGGTGGTGCGGCCGCTGACGGGCACTTCCTGGGAAGTGAAGCCCACGAAGGAAAATACCAGGGTGGCGTTGTCGGGGGCGGTGAGGGTGTAGCGGCCGTCGGCGTCGGTTTGGGTGCCGGTGCTGGAGCCCTTTACTACCACGTTTACGCCGGGCAGAGCGGCGCCTTTCTCATCTACCACGCGGCCACTTACCGTAATGTCGGCGGCCGCGGCGGGCCGGAGCACAATGCCGCTGGGCAGGGGCTCGTAGGCAATACGCAATGGGTCAAACAGCAAGTGCAGCACCTGGCCCAGCGGTTGGCCCGTGGCCTGGATGGAGACCCGCCGGCCGGCCCCAATCAGCTGGCGGCTGTACTGAAACCGCACGTTGGTCTGGCTTTCAATTTTGGTCAGAACCGCGTGCATGGTTTCGTCCTGGGCCTGCAGGGTGATGGGCTGCTCCAGGTACTGTTGAGCGGCGGAGGGTAGGGCCGCGGCGCTGGCCAGGCTGCTGCTGAGCGCCGCAATGCACAAGGGCTGGAGCAGGGCCGCCCGCTTCAACAGCTGCGGGGAGGGAAAGTGTAGGGGATTTTTCATGCGGAAGGTGGGAATGGATGGAAAGCTCACGGCTGTAAGGGCAGTTCGCGCGGGGCGAGAGGCGCGGCAACCTGGCTCTGGCTATAGAGCACCGGGTGGGACTTGCCGCACCCGCTGAGAGCAGGTGCATGGAAAGCGCTAGTAAACCATAGGCAGCAGGTGGGGGAGTGAAGTGAGGTTCTGAAAAAAGCTACTGGGCGGAGCAGCCGGGGCTGCGGAATACCAGGTGGGTGTCCGATTTTTCGTAGCTGGCTCCCAGGGTTTTGCAGAGCACCTCCAGCTTGCCGTACAGGGACTCGTTCTGCAGATTCAGGGTAACGGTGCAGCCGGCCAGGGCCTGGGCATCATATTCAATAGCAACGCCATACGCCTTTTCCAGGGCCGCCAGCACTTCCGCTACCGGCCGGTCGTCGAAGGCAAACGACTGGGCCGCCAGCTGCACGGGTTGGGCAACCAGCTCGCGCTGCAGCTCGTGGCGGGCCGGCAAGTACACGGCCTGCTGGTTGGGCAGCACCACAATTCCTGCCGGCACCGCGGCCGGGGCGTTGGGCGGGCCCAGGGGCTGCACCTGCACGCGGCCGGTGCGCACTTTCACCACCACCGGCCCAGGGCCGGCCGGGGCCTTTACCAGAAAGCTGGTGCCCAGCACGGTAGTTACTACCTCGTTGGTATAGACGCGGAACGGGTGCGCCTTGTCGTGGGCAATTGTAAAGAAGGCCTCCCCTACCAAGTGCACGGTGCGGTGCTGGCTGGCAAAACGGCGCGGATACTTCAGCTGCCCGCCCGCTGACACCCGCACGCGGCTGCCATCAGAGAGCTGCACGGTTTGGGGCTGGGCCGTGGTGTTGCGGTAGGTTTGCCAGCCGGCGGCCGCGCGCGGGGCGCTAGCCGCCACGCTCACCACGGCCGGGGTAGCAGCTGGCTGCCGGAGCTGCTGGGCCCCTACCCCCAGCCCTAAGGCCAGGGCCGCCGCCGCGGCCCAGCGCCACCGGCCCGCATACCAGGGCCCGGCCGCCGGCGGACTACCATCTTCGGCGTCGAGGGTCTGATTTTCTATGCGCTGCCAGAGCGAGGCCCGCAGCTCTTGGCGCTCCGCTGGCGTGAGCGTAAGCGGGGGCTGCTCGTGGCCCAGCAGGTCGTACCAGTGTTCTACTACCCGTTTTTCTTCGGGCGTGCACTCGCCTTGCTGGTACCGCTGTAAAAGGTCGAGGAGGTCGGGGTGTTTCATGGCCTTGCAGCGAAAGACAGGAGGGCGGGCTATTGGTACAGTCGATTAACTCGCCTGTCACCCTAGCCGCCCCCGAAAAAATTTCCATAAAAAAACCGGCGGCCACCCTGGCCCCGGAACCTTATCAGCTATAAGCACTTGAACTAAAAGCAATTACCTACCAAAATCCCACGAGCGCCAGGGCCAAAAAATCGCGCAGGCTCACGCGCAGCACCCGCAGGGCGCGGGTTAGGTGGTACTCCACGGTTTTGCGCGAGAGGTTCAGGTGCTCGGCAATTTCCGGCACCGATTGGTGCTCCAGCCGGCTCAGGCGGAACACCTCGCGGGTGTGCTCCGGCAGGCGCGTCAGGCTGGAGAGCAGGGCCAGGGACAGGTCGTCGGCGGCTACGGTTTCTTCGGTGCTGTGGTCCTCGGTGGTTACGTGCTGGCGGGAGTGGGTCAGGTAGCTGGCCTGAGTCAGGCGGGCCTTTAGCAGGTCGATTACCCGATATTTCACAGCCCGCAGCAGGTAGCTTTTCAGGGTCTGGATTTGCTGGGTGGTGCGCCGCTGCCAGAGGGTGGTAAACAGGTCCTGCACTACCTCCTCGGCCGCTTCCCGGGAGTGCAGCTTGCGGTAGGCCACGCCCAGCAGCAGCTCCCAGTACCGCTCATATATTTCGGCAAAAGCCCGGCTGTCGTCGTTGCCCAGGGCCCGCACCAGGGCCTCGTCCGGCCAGGCGGCGTACAGGTGGTGGCGCTGGGGAGAGGTTGACGGCAACAACGGCATAAGCAGTTCGGATAGACTAACTTATCATTCTCAGCAGCAACCTACAAACATGATCCGCTACCCAGAGGGTAGGACGCCCGTTGGCGACGCTTCCGGTCAAGAATCTTGAGCTGCGCAGTAGCATACGCAGGCGCCCAGCAACCGGTGCTAGGTTGGCGGCCACCCGGGCGCTACTTTGCGACTGTCCGACTTACCTGGTATTGCCTTGGCTTCTGCTCCCGCCGCCTCTCCCGCCCAAAAACTCCTCTTCATCTGCAGCCAGAACCGCTGGCGCAGCCTCACGGCCGAGCGTCTTTTCGACAACCACCCGCACTACGAGGCCCGCTCGGCCGGCACTGAGCCCGGGGCCCGGGTGCGCGTCACGGCCGGCCACCTGGGCTGGGCCGACGTGGTGCTGGTGATGGAGCGCCGGCACACCGAGCTTCTGCAGCAGAAGTTCCGGGAGGAGCTGGCCGGCAAACGCATCATCAACCTGCGCATCCCCGACAAATTTCAGTTTATGGACCATATTCTGCTGGATTTGCTGCGGGAGCGGCTGCGCGAGCAGCTGGGCCTGGAGGTGCCGTAGCTTTCCGCAGCCGCGCACGGGCACAACCTGGCCGCCGGCGGCTCGTTTACCGCCTCATGCAGTATTTCGTTTTTGCCGCCCTGGTAGCGGGCGTAGTCTATCTTTTCTACCGGTACCTGACCCGCGAGTCGCGCCTGAAGCAAGCCGCGGTGGCCGCCGAGTTTCCGGCCGCCTGGCGACAGATTCTTACGGAGCGGGTGGCGTTCTACCTTTCGCTCACGGCCAAGGACAAGCAGCGCTTCGAGAAGAAAGTGCAGGTATTTCTGGCCCAAACGCCCATTACCGGCATCCAAACCGACATCGACGAGACGACCCGCGTGCTGGTAGCCGCCTCGGCCGTCATTCCCGTCTTCGGCTTTCCCGACTGGGAGTACGCCAACCTGAGCGAGGTGCTGGTGGTGCCCGACGCCTGGACCCAGCAGCGCGACCCGAACAAGGAGTTTGTAGGTTTGGAAGGCACCCTGCTGGGTAGCGTGCAGGGCTTCCAGACTTCCCACTACATGCGCCTGTCGAAAACCTCCCTGGAGCAGGGCTTCAAGGACGCCCTGGACAAGCAGAACGTGGGTATTCACGAGTTTGCTCACCTGCTGGACGAGGCCGACGGCGTGATTGACGGGGTGCCCGCCCTGGCCCTACCCGCCGAGTTGCGGCCGGAGTGGGAAGCCGTGATGCAGCGCGAAATTGCGGCCATCCGGGCCGGCAGCTCGGAAATCAACGACTACGCGGGCACCAACGAGGCCGAGTTCTTTGCCGTGGTAACGGAGTACTTTTTCGAGAAGCCCGAGAAGCTGCAGGAACACCACCCCGAGCTATACCAGCTACTGAGCCGGGCCCTGCGCCAGAACCCCAAGAAACGCTTCCTGCGCCTGGCCGTGGACCCGCGCGAGTGGATTCGGAGCCTGCGCACCCAGCGCAAGTTCGGCCGCAACTCGCCCTGCCCCTGCGGTAGCGGCAAGAAGTACAAAGACTGCCACTTGCTGCAGCAGGAGCAGGCGGCATAACAGTCTTGTCATGGCGAGGAGGCACGACGAAGCCATCCTTCGGCTCTTCTGTGATAAGCCTAATAAAAGTAACAAGCCCTTGACGTATGGTAGCGTCAAGGGCTTGTCGTTTCAGAAGGGGTAGGATATCGGTCAGGACGGATAGCGGCGTGCCTGCTCGCTAGGCTAAGGTGTAGCAGAGTAGCACACCGGCCAAACGCCAGCCCTGGCTTCCCGTTACGCTACTCTGCTACTCGCTCGAACGACGCTAACCCTGCCTGATTGCGGCTTAAACCGGCGCGCTATGTACCTTCGCCTACCCCGACTTTGTTTTGAAGCCTTCCACTTCCCAATGAAAAAGTACCTCCTCCCCACCCTTACCGCCGCCGTGCTGACGGCCTGTGCTCCCACGGCCAAGACGCCCACGACTTCCACTACCCCACCTGCCACTACTCCCCAAGCCGCAACTCAACCCGTGGCCCCAAGCTGGCAGGAGCAGGCCGAGGCCTTTCTGAAAGATTACTCCGCTCAATACCAGCGCCTGTACGCCCAATCGTCGGAGGCGGAGTGGCGCTCTAACACCCGTATTGTGGCCGGCGACACGGCCAACTCCGGGGCCACGGCCCGGGCCAATGAGCGCATGGCGGCCTTCACCGGCTCGGCCCAGAACATCCAGCGCCTGCGGGAGCTGCTGGAGCACAAGCAGGAGCTGACGGAGCTGCAGGTAAAGCAGCTGCAAACGGCCCTCTACAACGCCGCCAACTCGCCCCAAACCATTGCCGACGTAGTAAAACGCCGCATCAAGGCCGAAACCCAGCAAACGGAAAAGCTCTACGGTTTCGACTACAAGTACCAGGGTAAATCGGTGACTACCAACGACCTGGACGAGCTGCTGCGCAAGGAGAACAACCCCCTGAAGCGCCAGCAAATCTGGGAAGCCAGCAAGGCCATCGGCCCTACCCTCAAGGACGGCCTGCTGAACCTGCGCGACCTGCGCAACCAGACCGTGCAGGCCCTGGGCTACCCCGACTACTTCACCTACCAGGCCTCCGACTACGGCATGAGCCGGGAGGAAATGATGACGCTGGTGCGCCGCATCAACGAGGAATTGCGCCCGCTGTACCGGGAATTGCACACCTACGCCCGCTACGAGCTGGCCAAGAAATACGGCGTCAAGCAGGTGCCCGACTACCTCCCCGCCTCCTGGCTGCCCAACCGCTGGGGCCAGGACTGGAGCGCCATGGTGGAAGTAAAGGGCCTGAACATCGACCCGGTGCTGGCCAAGAAAGGCGCCGAGTGGCAGGTAAAGCAGGCCGAGCGCTTCTACCAGAGCCTGGGCTTTCAGGCCCTGCCGCCCGTATTCTGGGAGAAATCGAGCCTCTACCCCCTACCCAAGGACGCCACGTACAAGAAAAACAACCACGCCTCGGCCTGGCACATGGACCTGAACCAGGACGTGCGCAGCCTGATGAGCGTGGAAGGCAACACCGAGTGGTACGAAACGACCCACCACGAGCTGGGCCACATCTACTACTACCTCACCTACACCAACCCCGAGGTGCCGCCCCTGCTGCGTCAGGGCGCCAACCGCGGCTACCACGAAGCCATGGGCTCCCTGATGGGCCTCGCGGCCACCCAAAAGCCCTTCCTGGCCGGCCTGGGCCTGATTGACCCGAAGGCGAAAACCGACGAAACCCAGACGCTCCTGAAAGAAGCCCTGAACTACGCCGTGTTCATTCCCTTCGCCTCGGGCGTGATGAGCGAGTGGGAAAACAGCTTTTACGCCGACAAGCTGCCCCAGGACCAGCTGAATGCCCGCTGGTGGGCGCTGGCCAAGCAGTACCAGGGCATTGTGCCGCCCACCACGCGCGGCGAGCAGTACCTGGACCCGGCCACTAAAACCCACATCAACGACGACCCGGCCCAGTACTATGACTATGCCCTGTCCTATGTCATTCTGTTCCAGCTTCACGACCACATTGCCAAGAAAATCCTGAAGCAGGATCCGCACGCTACCAACTACTACGGCAGCAAGGAGGTAGGCCAGTTCCTGGCCGACATCATGCGCCCCGGCTCCAGCAAAGACTGGCGCGCCGTGCTCAAGGAGAAAACCGGCGAAGACCTCTCCGCCCGCGCCATGGTCGAGTACTTCCAGCCCCTGATGACCTACCTCAAGCAGCAGAACAAAGGCCGCAAGTACACGATGTAGAAATGGGCCGAGAATACAGGCTGTGTTACTCTAACCTAAACACTGAGGTTACTTTAACATTTCTGAGGCAGCACTTCACAATAGATGAAGCCAGTGGCTCGCTTTGGCAAGTAACGCTAACAGATAGTGAAAATGATGCTCTGACCACTTGGCCACATGCTTTCATAGCGTTTGAAGACTGCGGCATATATTTCTGTGACAACCTTACCTCACTAAATGCTTCCGCTATCATCCTTCGTCAGCTCATTGACTTTCTATTTCAGACCGATGTGAAAGTCCGAATTGAAGAATTGTAATACTGGATTAAAACAGCAACGCCCGAGCCTAGTTGGTTCGGGCGTTGCTGTTTTAATCCGGTCTGAATACCAGAAAAATGAACGTCATGCAGAGCGCAGCGAAGCATCTCGCGTGGTATCGTTGAGCTAGCCTAGCAATGTTAGCCCGCGAGATGCTTCGCTGCGCTCTGCATGACGTTCAGTGTTGCGTCGAAAATAATCTTCATGCTACGCCGCGGAGGGCACTTCCCGCATACGTCGCTCCAGTACCTTGCCTACGCCCGTGAGGCGGCGCAGAACGAGGTCCTGCACCTCGGTATCGTCGAGGTTGATGCCGTGGTTGCGGGTGTTGAGGTAGCGGGTGAGGGTAGCGTTGTCGTCGAGGGTTTCGGCGAGTTCCTGCTGAGCGTCCTGCCACTGGTCGTCCTGCTGGTTGTGCAGGTATTGAAAGCGCAATTCTACCGTCTGGCTTACCAAGTGGGCTAGGCGGGTCAGCACCTCTTCCTCGGCGCCCGAAAGCGTGCGGTGTTCCCGCCCGATTACGGCCATCATACCAATGCGGGCCCCGTCGGGCATGCGCAGGGCCGAGCCGGCGTAGAAGTTCAAACCCAGGGTCTGGGCTACATCGGGGCTGATCAGGCGGCAGCCCTCAGCCGAATAATCGGTGGTTACCACCGGTACGTCGGGCAGAATGGCGGCCGAGCACATGCTTTCGGTGCGCGGCAGGCCCGGCACGCCTTCGGCCCCGGTTACGGCCTTAAAGTGCACGTACTCATCGTCGACAAAGGAAATCAGGGAGATGGGCGTGTTAAACAGCTGCGCCGCCCAGGCCACGTAGTCGTCGAAAATCTTCTCCGGCGTGGTATTTACAATTTGGTACAAATGTAGCGTACGCAGGCGCGCCGCTTCATTCTCGGGTACCAGGCGGTCAGGGAAGATATTCTTCATAGGAATAAGTTGAAGCAATACGGCTTAAGCAACACGGCGGGTCGGCAGTTAGAAGCTAACTACCAACCTGCCGGAAGGTTGCGGGGTAGCTCGCCTTAGTAGTTGGCCTCACTGCCGGGCAGGTCAATGAGGATAAACTGAGCGTCTTTGCTAGCCTGAATTTCCAGCACGTTTTCGTCGGTGGAGCGAATCTGGTCGTTGGGTCCAATGTCAACGCCATTGATATAAAGCGTCCCTTCTTTCACGTAGATGAAGGTGTTACGGATGGGGAATGTCTTAAACGTCACCGTTTTACCTTCCGCCAGGTTACACCAATAAATCGTGCTGTTGGAGTTCATATACACCACATCTTCCAGCACCTTTTGGCCGGATACCAGGGGCACCAACTCGTTTTTCTTGTCCAGAAAATCCACGTCCTTCTGCTCGTAGCTGGGCGAGAGACCTTTCTGGTTGGGAATAAACCACAGCTGATAAATGTGGGCGGGCTTGTCGGTGGCATTCTGCTCGGAGTGGGCCAGGCCGGTACCGGCCGTCATGCGCTGCACTTCCCCTTTCTTGATGGTGGCCTTGTTACCCATGGTATCCACGTGGGTAAGCTCCCCATCGAGCACCAGGGTCACGATTTCCATTTCGGAGTGCGGATGCTGGGGAAAGCCCGCATTGCCCTGAATGGTGTCATCGTTGAACACGCGCAGGGGCCCGAAATGTAGGTTCTGCGGGTCGTAATAATCGGCGAAGCTGAAGAGGAAGTAGCTGCTGAGCCAGTTCACGGGGGCAGCATGATGGCGGTCGGTAGCGGGAAGGAGCTTAAGCATCGGGGAGTAGCAGTTCGTTGATGGTTGCGTTGCGCTTACGCGGCGCGGGCATGGTTAGTTAAACGATGAATCGTATTCGATAGATGTTCCCCGATCAAGGTCGAGAATTTTAGTTGGATTCAGGGCGGCTGCTAAACGCAAAATACCCGCTCAGCAGCAGCCGGGCGGGTATTGCAGACTGGTCAGAAGTAAACTCGCTTATACTTTCTTCATGGTGCTTACCTGCTGCTGCAGGTCCAACACAATGCTAGCCAGGCGGTTCAGCGAGAGGTCAGCAATGGGGAAGGTGCTGCTGATGTAAGCTTTGGCTTCCCAGATTTCTACTACGTCCTCCACGTCAATCTGGTAGGGCGAGTACAGGGGGTTATCGGAGTGCAGGGCCAGCATGGCGGCGTCCTTGAGGCGGTTGAACACGCGCTTGAACACAATGCCTTCCTTGGAGCTGACCACGATGCACGGGGTACCATCCTTAATGCTCATCCAGTCGTCCACGTAGCGGCCCACGATAACGGTGCCGCTGGCAATGGGTAGCATGGAGTCACCGGCAATTTCAAAGGCGCGGTAGGTGCCCGTGTTGCCCAGCATGGGCAGGCGGAACTTGGGCAGCTCCTCCAGGTACTCCGGATCGGCGTAGCCGTTAAGGTAGCCGGCAGCCGCCTTTTGGGGCACCAGCTCAATGTTTTCGTTTTGCTCCCGGTCTACCGTCAGGGCCAGAATGCGCAGGTTGTTACCAGCGCGCGAGGTAGTGGCTTCGGTGGTAGCAGCGGCCGTTTGGGCCTGCAGCTGGAGTGCCGCTTTAGCATTCTTCTTCTTGCTAAAGTCAGTGGTTACCAGGGCATCCAGGGAAATGCCGAACAGGCGGGCCATGTTCACGAGGGTCGCGAGCTTGGGCTCGGCGCGGCCTTCTTCGTAGGCACCCACCAAGGAGCGCTTGATGCCTAGTTTTTCGGCCATCTGCGCCTGCGTAAGGCTCAGTTCGCGCCGCCAGAATTTGAGGTTAGTGTTGATCATAACGCAGGGGGAGCCGGGAGAAATGGCTGCAACGGCAAAACAGGTACCGGCTCACGAAGGTACAAACCGTACTACGCGAATACTAATTCAATTAGCTGGAATTTTTGCTAAAAAAATTTGGCTCCTTACCCAAGCTACCTGAGTTGATAAAGTCAGTAAGCCTCAGCGGGGCGACTTAGCAGTAGCCACTGTGGTTTCGAGAACAAAGCGCCAGCGGCGCAAGCCCAACCATCGAACGGTCGGACTTGCGCCGCTGGCGCTTTGCTAGAAGCCTGAAAATGATGTTGCTACTACTCCGCGGGGCTGCCGTGCCGTCAGAAGGCAACCCCATCTTATTACTACCTACCCTACTCTCCGCGTAACTTCTTGAAGTACATGAGGGCCAGGCGGAGCTTGAAGTAGTCGTACTGCTCGCGCAGGTGGTCGAACAGGTCGCGCAGCATGGGGCTGCCCCCGAGCTGGGCCTGGGCCGTCTGGATTTCGGCTAGCTCCTGGGGTTTCAGGAAGTCCTCGATGCGCAGCTCCAGGCCTTTGGCGTAGCAGGTGGTCAGGTGGGTTTGCACAGTGGAAATGGCCAGGTCCCGGCGCTGGGCAATGGCCTCCACGCTCAGGCCCATGCGGTGGAGCTGGTGGGTGGTTTCCATGGTGCCATTTACCTCGCCCGTGGCTTCTTTCGGCTCCTTGGCTTCCTTCTTACGGGCCGGTTTGGGGGCTGCTTTGCTGTAATCGTCCGGGTCGAGGCTAACCGCATCTTCGTCGAAATCGAGCTCGGCCGCGGCGGCGGCCGGGTTGCCGCCGTGGGCCAGCACCTCCCGGATGAAGGCCTCGCCGTAGGTTTCAAACTTCTTCATGCCTACCCCCGAAATGCTGAGCATGGCCACCCGGTTGATGGGCCGCTCCGCCGCCATTTCCTGCAGGGTTGAGTCGGTGAAGATAACGTAGGGCGGCACGCCTTGCTCGTCGGCGATGCGCTTGCGCAGGGTGCGCAGGGCCTCGAACAGCTGGGCCTCGCGGCTAACCGGCGCCGCTTTGGCCGGAGCGGCGGCTTTGCGGCCGCGCGGGGCTTTTTCGGCCTTCTCGGCAGGCTGGAATTTCTTCATCGGCAGGGTGCGCTGGCCCTGCAGCACCTCCCGACCCAAATCCGTGATTTTCAGCGCGTAACCTTCCTCATAGGCAATGTAGAGCAGACCATCATTGAGCATCTGATGGATGTAGCTGTACCAGTCGAGGTAGGCCAGGTCGCGGCCGGCCCCGTAGGTTTTAATCTGGTCGAGGCCCTGGCTGAGCACGGCCTGGTTGCGCATGCCGCGCAGCACGTCAATGAGCAGGTTGATGCTCATCCGCTCCCGCCCGCGCACCACCGCCGACAGGGCTTTCTGGGCCAGTTCCGTGCCGTCGAAGGTGGTGGGCGGGTTGCGGCAGATGTCGCAGTTGCCGCAGTCCGTGGCCAGGGTTTCGCCGAAGTAGTTGAGCAGGATTTTGCGGCGGCAGGAGGCCGCTTCGGCAAACTGCTGCATGCGCTCCAGCTTGGTGAGGTTGAGCTGGGTCAGGTTGGGGTTTTCCTTCGTGAGCATGTCGCGCAGGCTCATCACGTCGCCGAAGGAGTAGAACAGCACGGCCGTGGCGGGGGCTCCGTCGCGGCCGGCACGGCCTATTTCCTGGTAGTAGCCCTCAATGTTCTTGGGCAGGTTGTAGTGAATTACCCAGCGCACGTTGCTCTTGTCGATGCCCATGCCGAAGGCAATAGTGGCCACGATTACCTGTAAATCGTCCTTGAGGAAGGCTTCCTGCACCGAGCCGCGCTGGTTGGGCGTCATGCCGGCGTGGTAGTAGCCGGCCTTAATGCCCTTGGCCTGGATTTTCTGGGCCAGAGTTTCGCACTGCTTGCGCGAGAGGCAGTAGATAATGCCCGCCTCGCCCTGGTGGCGCTCCAGAAACTCCAGAATGCCGCCTACCCGGTCCTGGCCGGGGCGCACAATCAGGTTGAGGTTGGGCCGGTCGAAGGAGGAAAGAAAGACGCGCGGGTTATTCAGACGCAGCTGCTGCTGAATGTCGCGCTGGGTGAGGCGGTCGGCGGTGGCCGTCAGGGCAATGATGGGCGTGGCGGGAAACTGCTCGCGCAGCACCCGCAGCTGGGTGTACTCGGGCCGGAAATCATGCCCCCAGGAACTGATGCAATGGGCCTCATCAATGGCGAACATGCTGATGCGCAGGCGCCGCAGAAACGTCAGGAAGCCTTCTGAGAGCAGCTTTTCGGGCGAGACGTAGAGCAGCTTGAGGTAGCCGTTCAGGCAGTCGGCGGCAATGTTGTTCTGTTCGCTCTGGCCCACGCTGCTGTTGATGTAGGCGGCGGAAATGCCGTTGGCCTTCAGGGCTTCCACCTGGTCCTTCATCAGGGCAATCAGGGGCGAGACGACCACGCACACGCCCTCCTGCACCACGGCCGGCACCTGAAAGCAGATGCTCTTGCCGCCCCCGGTGGGCATGAGCACTACCGTATCCTGCCCGCCCATGATGTTGCCGATGATGTCTTCCTGCATGGGCCGGAAGGAGTCGTAGCCGTAGTATTTCTTTAATACCCGGCGGGCAGATTCAAGGGTAGGAGCGAGTGGTTCGGCAGCAAATAACATGGGGTAAAGATAGGGCTAAACGCGGCGGGGTGAAAGAATGAAAATAACCAACCTCGGGCAGAAATCGTGCACTTTGCTGGCGCAATCGTACACGCCCGAGCCAGGCGTGGGCGCGTACAAGCAGGTAGTGTTTTCTTCCATTTACTTACCTAACTGCCATGCCTACCTCCCCTGCTGCTCCGGCCCAACGTGTTGTCATTCTGGATGCTCTGAACCGCTGCGTAGCCACCTGCGAGTATTGTGCTACTGCCTGCCTCGGGGAGGAAGATGTGCCCATGATGGTGCCCTGCATCCGCCTCGACCGGGACTGCGCCGACATTTGCGCCCTCACGGCCCGCCTCGTTGCCCGCGACTCAGAGCACGCCAAACACCTGATGCGGGAGTGCATCGAAATCTGCCAGAAGTGCGCCGACGAGTGCAGCCAGCACGAGCATCAGCACTGCCAGGACTGCGCCACCGCCTGCCGCGCCTGCGCCGAAGCCTGCCGGCAGTACCTGGGGTAGTCAGGAGGGTAGTACAAAACCTTCGCTTATCCGCCTGTCATCCGCTTATACGTCTGTCATCCTGAGCTTGCGAAGGACCTTATCACATCAGCACGAGCCGTAATAACGATTGGTTCAGACGTGATAAGGTCCTTCGCAAGCTCAGGATGACGGACGTATAATAACATTCCCAAAATCGCCTTCTTACCTACCCTCCTACCCTCAAACCCGCCTACCCTCTTGCCCTACTTTATCTTACGGGTGCCTTGGTAGAGCTCGTATTTGAGCAGGCGGCAGTCGATGGGGCCGTTGTAGAGCGGGATGCGGCGGGAGGCTTTCAGGCCGATGCGCTTGGCCGCTTCCAGGTTGCCGGTGAAGATGTAGGCATCGTAGCCCTGGAAACCGGATTTCAGGGTGTCGCCGATGGTTTTATAGAGGGCATCCATCTCGGCCTCCTCCCCGATTCGCTCCCCGTAGGGCGGGTTCATGATGACGATGCCGGGCTCTTCCTTGGTGGGGGCTTTGGCTTCGCGCACGTCGCGCACGCCCAGCCGGATGAAGTCTTCCAGGTCGGCGGCGGCCACGTTTTCGCGGGCCAGCTCAATGAATTCGCGGGATAAATCGGAGCCGGCCAGGTAGGCCTGGGGCTCTTCCAGGCGGGCCTGGCGGGCGTCGAGCTGCACTGATTCCCAAAGCGCCGCGTCGAAATCGGCCCAGTTCTCGAAGCCAAACTTGCCCTGGTGATAAAGGCCGGGGGCAATGCGCTGGGCAATCAGGGCGGCCTCAGTCAGCAGGGTGCCGGAGCCGCACATGGGGTCGATGAGGGGCTTGCGGCCGTCCCAGCCGGTGAGCAGCAGCAGGCCGGCGGCCAGGGCTTCGTTGAGCGGGGCCACGTTGGTTTGCTGACGGTAGCCGCGCTTGTGCAACGACTCGCCGGAAGCGTCCAGGCTCAGGGTCACCTCGTTCTCAATCATGTGCAGGTGCAGGCGGATGTCGGGGTTTTTCACGTCCACGCTGGGGCGCGAGCCGGTGCGGTTGCGGAACTGGTCCACGATGGCGTCCTTGGTGAGCTGGGCCACAAACAAGGAGTGCTCAAACGTGGACTTATTCACGACGGCCGTGATGGCGAAGGTTTGGTCGGGCCGAATGAAGCGCTGCCAGTCCACGCGGCTTACTTCGCGGTACAGGGCTTTTTCGTCGCGGGCGTAGAAGCCGGCGAAGGGCCGCAGGATGCGCATGGCCGTGCGGCACCACAGGCAGGCCTCGTAGAGCAGCTGGGTGTTGCCGGTAAACTCAATGGCCCGCTGGCCTACCTTTTCAATTTTTGCTCCGAGCTGGCGCAGCTCCTCGGCCAGCACTTCTTCCAGCCCAAACTGGGTAGTGGCAGTCATATAAAACGGGGCGGAGCGGCGGTTATCGGCCATAGGAAAGCGGGTAGAAGGCAGGAGTACGGCCGCAAAGGTCGGGAAAGAAGCGGGTGAAACGGCGTGACAGGCGCAACTTTGCTTCCAGGCTGGTGAATGGCTCCCGTTGCTTGGTTAGAATGGAGTGGGTGACAATTGTCAGAACGAACTAGCGGTAGTTGCCTCACCCCTAGCCCTTACCCTCGCTTGATAAGCGACATGAGGGAGAGGGGAACTAGGTCGTGTAAGAGTTAGAACTTGTCAATTTCACAAGGTCGTCATGCAGAGCGCAGCGAAGCATCTCGCGTGCAGTCGCCTGCTTACCATTGCAACGTCAGCACGCGAGATGCTTCGCTGCGCTCTGCATGACGGCCTTTCTATTATTTGCTCAATTGTCTTCTAGCTTCTAACTTCTAGAAGCTAGTTCCCCTCTCCCTCTGGAGAGGGGCTAGGGGTGAGGCAACCAGGCACCACTGGCAACCACCTTTGCCCCACTAAACCGGGAAGCTCTAGCAGTAGTACCTATTAATCTGCATTTTTGCCGCCCTATGCGGCCCTCCTCTCTTTTCAACCCCGGCAAAAGCTCGGCGTTCTACCTGACGTTGTTTCTGGCCCTGTCGGTGCTGGGCCTCACGGCCTTCGATGCCGTGAACGGGCACTACTCCATTGTGGGCAGCGTGGCCTCGTTTCTGGGACTGTTCGTGGCGTTTCATAGCTGGAAGGCGGCCGATGATGCTTCGCGCAACACCGATGAAGCCCTCAAGCAAATGCACGCCCTGGCCCACGAAACCCGGCAGCTGGTGCAAAGCAGCAACGCGGTGGAAGAACAGATCAAAAACGCGGTAATTACCATCAGCGACGCTACCCGGGAGCTGCACAGAGGCTTCGAGCCCATCATGCAGGAAATAGCAAAGTTTCTGGCCGAAGCACAGGGTAGCGAGTATCTGGCCCTGATGACGGACTCGGACGCCATTGGCACTTTCTACGCCCGCCATCATCACCCGCCGCTCAACCAGCGGGAGATGGGCGCCCTCACCCACCGGATTCATGCGCTGCTGCTGGAGCGGGCCCGCGACACCCGCGAGTTTTACCTCGCTACCCTCGCCGCCGATGAAGCACCCGATACCCTACCGCCTACCCGCGACCAGCACGGTCGGCTGCACCATTTCGTGGAGGGCGTGTGGCAGCAGTTCCACCCCGACACGCCGGTAGCCGACGAGCACTGGCAGGCGCACCGCGAGCAGCACTGCGCCACGCTGCGCCAGATTCAGGACACGTTTACGACCCTTGCCGAGCACCCGGAGCAGCGGGCCGCCGGCGTGGAGCCGCACCAGCAGCTGCCGGTGCTGCCCTTCCAGCTGTTGCTGCGCTTCAACGCTGAGGCGAAAGAGCCTTTCCGGGCCCTGGTGATATTTCTGGGTCAGTACAACCTGGATAGGGTAGCCGAAAGCCGCGCCATGCAGTCGACGGACCCGGAGCTGGTGCGCACCTTTATCAGCATGTTCGAGAGCCTCACCAGCCTCGACGACCACCCCGGCTACCAGCAGCTGCGGCGGCAGTTTCCGCTCTAACGGCTGGCGCCGCTGTTCTGCTGGGTCTTTCTATCTTTAAGCTTCCTCACTTTCTCCCCCTCTGCCTGCATGGCCGCACCCATTACTTCCTCTCCCACCGCCACTTCCGGCACCGCCACCACGCGCAGCTATGCCCTGCCCATGGCGGCCATGACGAGCCTGTTCTTTCTGTTCGGGGCCGTCACCAACTTCAACGACGTGCTCATGCCCTACCTCAAGGACGTGTGCCAGCTCACGGATTTGCAATCGTCGTTAGTGCAGTTCGCGTTTTTCGGGGCCTACTTCCTGATGTCGTTGCCGGCGGGCTACGTGCTGAAGCGCCTGGGTTACCAGCGCGGCATTGTGCTGGGTTTGCTGGTTATGGCGGCCGGGGCCTTGCTGTTTATTCCGGCGGCCAACTCGCGCACGTTCGGGGTGTTTCTGCTGGGGCTGAGCGTGTTAGGCGCGGGCGTGACATTGCTGCAGGTAGCGGCCAACCCCTACGTCTCTATCCTGGGGCCGGCTAACCGGGCGGCTAGCCGGGTGAGCATCGTGGGCGTGGCCAACAACTTCGGGGGCACGTTGTCGCCGCTGCTGGGCGGCATCTTGCTGTTTGGCGGCTCGGCCGCCCTGAAGGCCCGGCTGGCGGCCCTGCCCGCGGCCCAGCGCCTGGCCGAGGAAGCTACCCTGGTGAAAGGCCCGTACATCGGGCTGGCCATTTTTCTGGTGGTGCTGGCCGCTACCTTTTTCCTGCTGAAGCTGCCCGAGCTGGAAACCTTTGCCGACGAAGAGGCCGAGGTGGTGCCGGCCGCGACGGGCCGCACGTCGGCCCTGCAGTTTCCGCACCTGGCCCTGGGCGTGGCGGCTATTTTCGTGTACGTGGGCGTAGAAGTTGGGCTGGGCTCCTTCCTGATTCGCTACGGCGAAGCCCAGGGCATTACCCAGCTCAGCGGCTTCACCCAGGCCTTGGTGCGGGGCCTGAACGTGGCCGTCAACTTTATTGCCGTGCTGGTAGGGCAGGCGCCGGCCCCCATTGACACCACGGCGGGCTTTACCAAGGCCGTAGGCGCGGTGCTGGTGTCCTCGTACTGGTTTGGTTCTTTGGTTGGCCGGGTGGTGGGCATTCCGCTGTTGCAGCGTTTCAACGACCGCAAAATGCTGGTGGCCGTGTGCGCCGCCGGCGTTGTGCTGGTGCTGGCTTCCATCCTGAATGCGGGCGAAGCGGCCCTGTGGCTGATTGTGCTCTGCGGGCTGATGAACTCCATTATGTGGCCGGTTATCTTCCCGCTGGCCATCAAAGGCCTCGGCGTTTTCACCAAGCAAGGCTCCTCTTACTTGATTATGGCCATTGTGGGCGGGGCTATTATTCCGCTGTTCATGGGCTGGGTGGCTACCAATGGCGGCGGGCTGCGGGTGGCTTTTATTATTCCGGCCCTTTGCTACGCCTACCTCCTGTTCTACGCCCTGCGCGGCTACCGGGTGCGGTAGCCGGCGCGGCCCGGCAGGTTGCAAACGCAAGCGGACGGCTTCCCTGAGGGAGGCCGTCCGCTTGTGTATTTCGGCGCCTTGGCAGGTAAGTAGGCAGGCAATACCCGCGGGAATAAGGCACCGGATTTGACAAACGGCTACCTTTACCGGCGCATCATTTCCCCTGTACCTATGGCTTCGGCTCCCGTTCTCGAACACCACGTTTCCCTGCGCCCCTACAACACCTTCGGTCTGGAGGTGAAAGCCCGGCTGTTTGCCCGGTTTACTTCAGTGGAAGAGCTGCGGGCCCTGCTGGCCCTGCCCGAGGTGCACACGGCAACCAAGCTGGTGCTGGGCGGCGGCTCCAACCTGCTTTTCACCCAGGATTTCGACGGCGTGGTGCTCAAAAATGAAATTCGGGGCCTGAACATCATCAGCCAGGACCACGAAACGGCCCTGGTGCGGGCCGGGGCCGGCGAGTCGTGGCATGGGCTGGTGCAGTACACCCTGGATCAGGAGCTGAGCGGCATCGAAAACCTGTCCCTGATTCCGGGTACGGTAGGTGCGGCTCCTTTGCAGAACATCGGGGCCTACGGCTCGGAGCTGAAGGATACGTTTGAGCAGCTCGAAGCCCTGGAAATCAGCACGGGGCAGCTACGCACGTTTTCGGCCGCCGAGTGCGGCTTTGGCTACCGGGAAAGCGTGTTCAAAGGCCCCCTGAAAAACCAGTTTATTGTAACGGGCGTGGTGCTGCGCCTGCAGCGGCAGGCCCGGCCCAACGTGAGTTACGGGGCCCTCAAAACCACCCTGGAAGACCTGGGCATCGGGGGCGAGCCTACCCCCCCGCGAGGT
>Ga0181456_100003_pt2 | contig 20758 bp, 17 predicted proteins | sample InSIn3SAF170_2_FD_119057 | JGI IMG/M metagenome (GOLD analysis project Ga0181456, IMG submission 119057) | Clean room microbial communities from NASA Spacecraft Assembly Facility at Jet Propulsion Laboratory, Pasadena, California, USA -... ...
AATAAAAGTTATTTTTAAATACTTATATCCAATAAATTCAAGCATCTCATGAGCAAATTAATCCTATTGATTTGTTAGAAGATATAATATATTTAGATAAAAAGGGATAGAACGTTGTTGGACCAGTGATCATTATATGCCTTGGTGGAATTCAGGAGGATTCGTGGGTGCTGCATGGCCCTGGATGGGAGCTGCTTTAGAAAGGACTGCAAAATTGGTAATCGGTACTGGGGTAACAGCTCCTATCCTGAGATATCATCCTGCAATTGTCGCACAAGTATTTGCAACCCTGGCTTTTATGTTTCCAAAAACAGTTTTTTTAGGATTAGGGCGAGGGGAAGCATTAAACGAAGTTCCTTCTGGAAATGTTTGGACAACTAATATAGAAATTTAAACATTTAAGAGAATCCATCAAACTAATAAAATAATTATGGTCAAAAGATTGGGTTACTTTTAGCATGGAATTTTATTCGGTCAAAGATTCTAATTTATATACTAAACCCTCTTATCCAATTCCAATATATTTCGCAGGTCTGGGCATACAATCTGCTCGATTGGCCGGTGAGAAGGGAAATGGATTTATAACTAATTAACTAGACATACACAAAATAAAAGATATTTTGTTCCCATACGTAAAAAAAGGATCTATGATCGCAGAAAAAGACTATGAGAAACTAGAAAAGATATTATTTATTCCTGCTTCATATGATGAAAATAAGCAAAAGGCATTAGAATCAATTAGATTTTGGAGAGGGTCTATGATTAAAGCATTCTTTGATGTTGATGTACATGATCCAAGAAAGATTGAAGAAAATGGTCAGGCTATTGACGATGATTCTTTGCAAAAAAAATTATTTGTTATATCTGATGTAGAAGAAGGAATTAATAAACTACAACCATATATAGATGTTGGATTTACTGAAATTGTTTTTACCAATTCTAGTCCTGACAGAAAGAGGTTTGTAGATATCCTAACAAGAATATCTGATGTAATAAATAATCAGTAAGTATCTCATGTAACTATAAACAACATTATTGGTCATGATTAATATGGATACATTCATTCTTATTTTGATATCTTTGAAGTATCCTCATTATTACTGCTGTTAGACATTGGTCAAGCTCTTCTCTTCTTCCTCTTCAACTTACAGCAATTAGGAATATAATTCTCTGTTTTATGTCGCGAATTCTGGTCACACTCCAGGTGTTTAAGATAATGGCAAAACAAGTCTTATCCATATTTTATCATCAACCCGTGAATGCAAGAACGGGTTTAAATGACATTTCATTGCTATTTTTTTTGTCATTGAATTCCTTGCACTTCATCCTCTATGTTTTCAGGAATTTAATCTCCTATAACTGCATCCTTTCTCCTGACATGTCGTAGAAAAAATTCACCTACTCTATTTTCTTCCCAAATCAAAAATATTTGTTAAAAGCAACAAAGATTATTGCGGTATGAAATTTATATCAATTTGTGATTATATCATATGAGTATGGAAATTAGAAATCCCTGCGACCACATTAAGGATATGATCTATTATAATACTATAAGAGTCCACATAGACAATGAAACATGTTGGATTAAGCTCCAACGATTTGATGACGGCAATATCCTTGACTATAATGTAGTAAAATATTGTCCAATGTGTGGCAAAAAGATTGATATATTATGATAGCACTACTAATAATTAGTTATTTAAAGATGCGAACCGTTGATTAAATTTTGGAATATTTTCATTGTAAAACGAGAACTTTAATATATTCGCATTGTCTGTTGACAAGGCTTAAAACCTGACAGGTTCGATGAAAACGTATAAACAGGGACAAAATTAGATCGCTCTTCAATTTAATAACATTCATATTTTCTCAAGATGGATGTATGTAAACGTTCTAACATTTGTGTATTAGGTAACTATGGTGAAAGTGGATTACTTAATTTTTTTTAGTAGGAGTCTATATGGTTGGTTATTGTAATGGGACTTACCAGCGGTTAAATTTGTATAAAATAATATCTAATTGCTCATACTTTTATTAGATAACAATCTGACAAATAAAAATGCCAAGGAATAACAAATCAGAATCATTCTAACGATTCCTACCTTGTTTCCTTATTGGCCTGATTCTTATCCCTTCGTTCTTTTATGTATTCAAAGAATAGGGTTGATAATCCGCCAGCAAACCCTGCTCCTATTAATGTTATCATTGAACCATACACTTGCCAAAAGTTCTTTAATTCCTCCTGAAAAGTTAATGGCTCCATCACATTAACTGTGAAATTTCCATTTTTGATTTCGTATCCTTTGGTATCAATAAATATTGGAAATTTATTCTGAAAGTCGATAAAATTTGAAGGAAAATTTGATCCGAACGAAATATTGACTGTGATTGGAATAGTATGTATCCCTAATTTTGCATCTTCAGGTGCACTAATTCCAATTTGGACGGGTTCGGTAGTTGAACCCCCAGGTGTGGAATTAGTAAGATTATCGCCTTGATTTATTAGTTCAATTTTTAGAGATGTATAATTCTCAAAGTCGTATAGATCGGTAATTGCGGATATTTTGCCACTACTCGATAAAATTTGAAGTCCTATAGTTTTTGTTTCACCCTTTCTTAATGTGATTTCTTCAGGTGATGTAAATACTGAGAATGAATCGTTAGGAATATTTATCCAATTTGTTAGATCGATCCCTATGGTCCCATCATCATATGAAACTAAATTATAAAACATTATCCTGTAAGATGGATTAACAGAAATTTTTTCCATATCTAGCGAGAAGACTACATAATTGCTATTCTCTTCAAAACTAGTATAACCACTATAATTTTGTTGAATATCAATTATTTTATATTGACCGAGAGAAGAATATTCTAGTAACAATTTGTTCCAGTTTTGCAAATTTACTGAATTAGTATTATTAATCCATTGGAGTTCTAACTGGTAATCAACACCCTCTTTACCTGTTGAAGAATCTCTGTCACTGTCTATTAAAATTCCATATGCCACGGAAGAGATATTCTTGACGTCATTAGTTCTTAGAAGATTATCTCCGATCCACATTGTAGAATTTAATTGATTCATTTTTTCAAAAAAAGCGACCCTTTGTATATCAAGTGCCGACGTAGAGAATGTATTTAATGATGTGTTTTGGACGATCGCTCCGGTTTCCAAACTTATTATCCTGGCATCACTTAACTCGTCCATTACTTCTTTTCTTGGGAAGTCAGAATAAACGGCGGTAATAGATATAGAAATGCAATACGACAGTAGGCAAATAATTAAACATAATACAATAGTTTTAAAATTTAGGGAAAGTTGAGAGCCACGACTCCTGAACACATTTAAAGTTAATGAAAAAGTTATTTGATTGTTACTTGTAGCTTTACTCCGCATTTTGACCATGTGGTAATAAACTATAGAAAAGATTTTTTTTTATTTCAAAATTGACTATTGATGCGTTCAAGTCAAAATTAATTCTCAGCACTTTAGCTATAGGTTACAAGATAAATTGATTTTGAATCAATCTCTTAAATAATCTAACACAAAAGTAAATAAACCGCATTGACGGTCTTAAGCAGATTAAATAAATATTAAAATTGATGGATCGCCTTTAGAATACATAATGTTTTTTCACTACATTGCTTTGTTGTATTTGTTTGTTTTGATTTCATTCCTAGTCGGAGAAACCTTCCTAAACAGTAGTTCGATCCTGGGAATTTCATTCCAGAAGGATTGTTGTTCACCTCTTCTTTTATCACCTATGGCTTCTTCAGGGAATAATCTCTATATAGTATGGCCAGACAATAAGACCGGAAATTGGGAATTATTTTTTACGAGGAGTGCAGATGGAGGATATACTTTTGAGACACCAATTAATATAAGTAATAACACATCCTTTTCAGCCAATGCTACTATAATATCACATGAAGATCATGTTTCCATTACATGGTGGGATAATAAGACGGGGGAGATTCAACCGTTTGTAAGATCTAGTCATAATAACGGTCAGAGTTTTGATGAGGCTTTAATGTTAAACACTTCTTTCATTGGATAAAATCATGATTACTTGTATTGAACCCTCATTATTCATACAACCAAAATATTGATGAAGATATTTAAGAATACTAACTAAAAATGAACTAACTCATATGGTCATTATTTAGAACTACAAAAAATATCTTACTAGGCTGTACTTTATCTATCAACGCATAAACCCGTAAATGCAAGATACGGGTTAAATCCCATCCCTCCATTCTATCGAACCGGCAAGTCAGATTCCATGTTTATATGACAGGGCCTCGAGTCCAGCCCGTGTTCGTCTAATTTTTGAATCAAGTAGTATTCATCGTCTAAATGTTTGATCGCCCCTTGGTATTGTTCCAAAACAATTGTAGTAATTATCATCGAATTTATCTTTATTCCTAGTGGGCAATCTCGTTTAATATGTCATCAAAATGTTAAAAGAAATATTAATATCTAGTTGATTTGCTATCTTAAATAGATACAAAAATAATATATAAATACAAACTAGATATTAATTTTATGTTACCACTTTTCATTTAGTTGAAATCGAAAATGGTAAATATTTCTTTTGCCTATTATTCTAATAGGTTATGATATGCAATGGATAAAGCCAACACGCAAAGTCATGTGTAAACCATTCTTTTAGAGACTTGTTTCTTTCGACCGCAGAGTCTTTGAGAACTAGAAGGTCATTCAACTGTACTCATTACATTACATTTCAATAGGACTTTCTTGTGTATCGTGTTTCGTCCCTGAATTCATTTTAGGGGTAATAAGAATTTGTAATAGTTGATTTTTGTAGATTGAATCGGTAAATATAAGATTGATTTGATGCAGTGAATTGTTACCTTTTAATTTTGATTAGTATCTTTTTTCTGTTTTTTCACGATATTTTTTGCGCATTGCCCATCCTCGGAAAGATCTTGTCCTTAGTTTATAACTACACCATGGACAATACGGATTCTCATCCCATTTTATGAATATTTCACAAATACTACATCTTTTTTGTCCTTGAGCATATCTAGAAGAAACGGTTAAATTCTTTTTTGCTTTGAATCTTTCACATATTCCGTTGCAACTCATTGAAAAACAATCACCAAATTTCGTTTGTTAGAGAACTAAGTTTTTTCCTCTCAGTTAAGCTATAGACACTAACAATAGCAATAACATTGTTAAGAGATGATAAAAAGAGTATCAAAATAAACTGTCGAGATTTATTGGATTTCTTAACTTGCGATAGATAATACAATTTATGCAAATAAAAGTCTCTATTTATCGTAATAACTAGTGCTTTGTTTTGGAGAAAAAAAATAGTATCCTGATGAGTGATTACTTTTACACCACAGTTTGAGGAATGTTTGTAAGGGTTATTTTCGTTCTTCTAAAGTGGGGAAGTAGCATTTTGACGGCTATGTAAGTCATAATCGCACCGATCGCAGTTATTGTGAATGCAAACACGATGTCTTGGACTGATATGTTATATAATTCTGGAACGCCATTTCCAAATGCTCCTGCGGATGTCGCAACTTCGACTTTTGTCTTTGCCACATTTAATGATTCGACAAATGGGTCTGCTAACTGTTGTTGCTGTTGTTCACTCAGTGTCTGTGCATAAGCAAGAGAGTTTCCGCTCACCAGAGATAGTAAGGCCAGTATTACTGGAAGTACCAGTTTTTTACTTATTGAAAGGCCTCGTATCATCTTTTGTTTTGATCTTAGTGTTAATGATGATTTTTGTTACAAATTCTTTTGTATTCATAACTTATCACCGATTAAAAATTTTCAAATTCTGTAATTTGTTTTTATCCTTGTCGAATAATAATAACAACTGTCAGAAAAAAATATATAATGTAATAATCCTAACATATTGTCAGGTGATTTGAATGTTTGAAGATTGGGATATAATTCCAAGAAGAAATACATTCAGAAATTTTTTTGGAGACTTGGATAAAGAATTTTCACAGGCCGAAGAGATGATGAATAGAGTCTTTAATACAGCAAGAGGCATAAGTCCGTCGACTGCAGATACGTTCAGACAGGCATCAACATTTCCATATTATTATGGATACCAGATAACAGTAGGTCCGGATGGAAAGCCTCATGTAAGAGAATTTGGAAATGTTAAACCCGGTGCGAGAGGACTGGTAGAACAGTCTGGTGTTAGAGAACCGTTGGTAGATTCGGTAGTTGATGAAAAGAATAATACAATAACCATTACAGCGGAAATGCCGGGTCTAACGAAAGAAAATATCAAAGTAAATTCATCTGATAACATCTTAATAGTGCATGGCGAAAAGGGTGACAAAAAATATCATACCGAAATACCACTAAACGTAGAAATAGAAGATAACTCCACCAAGGCTAGTTATTCAAATGGTATACTAGAGTTGAAGTTCAAATTAAAAGCACCCATCAAACCTAAACCAAAGGAGATTAAAATAGACTAGACCAGAAAGCAAAATCCCTATTCCATATTTTTTGATATTATGATTGATTAGGAGTGTGAATATATAAGATATGAATCAAGTTGATAATAATAGAGAACGACATATCAAATCGCTTAAAATTGCTGAAACCGATTCAAAATTTGTAGGAAAAGGAATGGCTCTTGTGGATCCCAAAGTAATGGAAGAGAAGGACCTAACTCCGGGAGATGTCATTGAAATTACCAGCAAAAGAAATAAGAGCACTTTTGTCTTGCTCTGGTCTAGTCCGCCCACAGATTATGGTAAGGGACTAATTAGGATAGATGGATACACACGTAATAACCTTGGTGAAGGAATAGACGACCGTGTAACCATAAAGAGTACTGATGATATTAGAAAAGCAGAACAAATAATACTTTCTCCTACAGAAGAGCTAAACATCATAGGTTTAGATGAACATCTTCCAGAATTATTAGATGGTAGGGTGGTAACAAGGGGCGACATAATTCCGTTAAACATAATGGGAAGAAAAATTGGATTTGTAGTTAATAGCGTTAGTCCTATTAATAAAGTGACTATCATAGACTCGCATATAACTGAATTTATTATCAGTTCTATACCCAAAGGAACAAACAGAGGAGCAATTCCTCGCATTACATATGAAGATATTGGAGGCTTGAAAAATGAAGTACAAAAAGTTAGAGAAATGATAGAACTTCCTCTTAGACATCCTGAAATATTCGAAAGAATAGGCATAGAAGCTCCAAAGGGTGTTCTTTTATACGGCCAGCCAGGTACTGGGAAAACGCTTCTAGCAAAAGCAGTAGCAAATGAAACAAACGCCAACTTTTATTCTATTGGGGGACCAGAAATAATGAGTAAATTCTATGGAGAGTCTGAAGAAAAATTAAGAGACGTCTTTAAGCAGGCGGAGGAAAATTCTCCATCCATTATATTTATTGACGAAATAGATTCAATAGCACCCAAGCGAGAAGAAGTTTCTGGGGACATAGAAAAAAGAATCGTGTCTCAATTATTGACTCTTATGGATGGCTTAACCGCACGAGGCAAAGTAGTGGTAATCGGTGCTACAAATAGGCCAAATGATATCGATCCGGCATTAAGAAGACCAGGAAGATTCGATAGAGAAATTGAAATAGGAATACCAGACAAAGATGGGAGACTCGATATATTGCAAATTCATACTCGTGGAATGCCATTGACAGATAATACCGACCTAGAGCAATTTGCTAAAATAACTCACGGATTTGTTGGAGCAGATTTGGAATCTCTATCAAAAGAGGCAGCAATGAGGTCACTCAGAAGAGAATTACCCAAGATCAATATGGAACAATCTAAAATACCAATAGAAGTTCTTAACAAAATAAAAATAAATGATAAAGATTTTGAAGAAGCGTTAAAGGATATACAACCATCTGCATTGCGAGAGATACAAATTCAAAGACCCAGTGTCTCTTGGGAAGATATTGGCGGTTTGAGTGAAGTCAAAGAAGAACTATCTCAAGTGGTAGAGTGGCCTCTCAAGTATCCAGAATTATTTACAGAAGGAGATGTAAAGCCACCGAAGGGCCTATTACTATATGGTTTACCAGGTACTGGGAAAACGCTGATAGCAAAGGCTGTTGCAACCACTTCTGAATCAAATTTTATCAATATAAAAGGACCTGAATTATTATCTAAATGGGTTGGCGAGTCAGAAAAGGGAGTTAGAGAAGTTTTCAGAAAAGCAAGACAAGCTGCACCATGTGTAGTTTTCTTTGACGAAATCGATTCGATAGCTCCCAGAAGAAATACAGGACCTGGAGCAGATTCTCATGTGACAGAAAGAATGGTGTCTCAATTGCTCACCGAAATAGATGGCCTTGAAGACCTAAAAGGTGTTGTTATAATTGGTGCTACAAATAGACCAGATATAATAGATGAAGCTCTGTTACGTCCAGGAAGATTTGATAGAATTATAGAAGTTCCTCCACCAGATAAAGATGCAAGGCGACAAATACTGCTCATACATACAACGCGAAAGCCGCTTGATTCATCATGCGATTTTAACAAATTAATAGAGTTAACAGAAGGATATACAGGCGCTGATATCGAAGCAATAGTCAATGCAGCAGCCATGGCTTCAATAAAGGATCACATATATTCACTAAAAAAATCAGATAGCTCTGCAGAAAAGTCGAAAGTTGACAAAAATAATCACAACAAACCATCAGCAGACAATACATCACAATCTATTAAGTTAAGGATAAGTATGACACATTTCGAAGAAGCACTTAGAAAGATAAAGAAAAGAGAGACTCTATTACCCTCGTTAAGTAAATAGTGTCAATTTATTATCTTATTTTATTTGCTTCTTTTAATATTATTTTGTGACTGCTTTCTCTGATCTAAAAGTTAATACAATTTGGTCAACTCTTCTCTTACTCCTATTCAACTAACAGCAGCTAAGAATATGATTCCCCATTTTTATAACAGGGTTTCGAGTCCATCTCCTGTACTTAATTTGAAGTATAAATCATATACGCAAAGTGCGGTCGATGTAACTTTTAAGATTATATCTTCCTTATCTTTTTATCTGAGGTTTTGGTTTGTCATCAATTCTCACATCATTTGCACCATGATAGACTAGAGATTTCATAAAGCGAATATGATAACAAACTATAATACCGTCAATTATTACCAATTCAAATCAACTTAGTAAGAAAATGTATTAATAACGACATGTGACAGACAATTTGCCTCATTATTGTTAGTAGAAATTAATCGACAAGAGTCTAATCTAGAAGGCAAGTAGTTATAATAAAAAGAAAACAATATCGTTATTGAATCAGTGACTATAATAAGTCCAATTATTCAAATTAAATTAATATCAGAACTAGATCATGTAGGAACTAAATGGTTAAAGTAATTCATTTCATAAATTTTAGAAATTATTATAATTAGCTTATCTAAGGCCTGCTCCTAGATTAATTATTCGATATATCTTGATTTTTTTTTCCTAGTTAGATAATTATTGATTTATATTAACATGGAAAGTTGAATCGTAATTTTTGATTAAAATGAGATAGTAGAATTTGGTCAAATTTATTAATTTTGGTGTACAACAATCGAATTTCAAGACAAAGTTTATTAATTTAAGAAGACCAAAATTTATTGCCAATGATATCTCCACATTCGATTCTTGTGGTGGATGACGAAGTAGAACTTGCAACTCTTTTTAAAACATTTTTAGAAAATCAAGGTTATGATGTGGTCTCTTTTACCGACCCGGTATTGGCTCTTGAATATTTTAAGGAAACTTTCGATAAACATTCATTGATAATAACAGACCTTAGAATGCCAAGTATATGCGGAATAGATCTTGCAAAGGAGATAAGACAGATTAATAGCAAGGTAAAAATTTTTCTGATGACGGCTTTTGAGATTCGAGATTTGAAAGATAACGAGGATTTTAAACAGGCAAGAATAGATAGACTACTTCAAAAACCCGTTCGTTTCGACAATTTAGAACAAATGATTAATGAATCGTTAAACGTGCTCAACATACAATAACAAATATAAAAAAATAGAATCAATTAGCTTTGTCTATATTTTTATAGTCATCGCATGGCTGTCAACTATTTTTTGTTGAAAGTCCTTTGATATCTTGCCAAAGTCTTTTTGATGATACATACAAATGACCTTTAGATTACTGTCAAATTTTGACAGTCGATTGGATTCATATTCTAAAAGAGTTTGTATCCTTTGTTTGAAAAGAAATGCACCCACATCGCCTAACATTGAAATTCCCTTTTTACCTATTTTTTCAGCATAGTTGACCCTTTCTTCCATATTTTTCCAAATGGATTCTACATAATCATGATCAAGATATCCTCTTAAAGAATCAACAATTATTAATGATTTTTCCTCCTCTTTGAGCAAATCTAGATCAGCGGTCCAATTATTAAATAGTGTTTCTCTAACAGAATTCTCTGTTTCATAGAATGGCATGATTTGTATCAATTCATTATCATTGATTTGTTTTTGAATATAATTAGAATAGAATTCTCTTAGTGTAGCAAGATCGCTATAAATAAGCAAATAATGCAATCCATATTGACTTTGTGAAATAGTCTTAGCTGCGTCTCTTGAGTTCATTTGTTGGCTCTGATCATTAGGTGAAACTAATTACCGTCACCATTGAGTTGTTTATGCATGATTGTTTATTAATACTGACTTAATTCCATCCAAAATAAGGTCACGATATTTGTTCTAAGTTTGTAAAATCTGTCTATTTGTCCGGCTAAGTGATTATGATGGAAGACTTTAATTTCCGATTTTAGTTTTATCCAATCGAAATCCTTTCTCCAGAGCAATTCTTTGAATCAATGCCAACAAACTATAAAATCCCATAGTAGGGAATTAATAAATTGATATAATGAGTCCAGAAAAATCCTTCTGAAATGACAACAGCACCGTTTTACGTGAAATCGTAATGGAAGGGCGGTTTGGGTGTTACATCCAATTCCAAAAATTTCAGTCTTGGCCGTAAAACAATAGAGAGGAATGCTGAATATGAAATGGATTACGATTTTCCTGTTCAATTTTCTGGTAAAGTAAGGGGTCCCGCTGTTTGTTAGGTCTGTATGGGTGGCTTGGCAGCTTGTTTAATGCAAACTATTGTAATTCATGCTACATCAAGGAGCATCCAAATCGAAGCATTAACATTGACGTAGAAGGTGATGTTAATTTGCGTGGTTTTACAGATTAGATTCAAATATTAGGCCTAGGGCCCAGCAATTTAGAGTAAATCTCAAAATCAATAGCAATACTGCATCAAAGGAACAGATAAATGAACTTTATGAAATTGGAAAAAAGTTTTCTCCTGCATTTGACACCCTATCTAATGGGACTTCAGTTGTTATAGTCCGTTCTTAATCACTTGAAACCGCATAATAAAACAACAATTTAAAACATATCTAAGTTACTACGCTCTAGATTCAAAACTGCTTTCGTATATAGGTATAACTTATCCCATATATTGGATAACGACATAAAGATATGGGAATGACAGTATTGATGTTTGGTAGTGGAACTTTGACAAAAACCTTAATGACCAAAGAATTATTGTAATAATACAGGTGATCCATAATATCAAAGTATAGGACTTTTTATGTGTTCGAATGTCGATCAAATATAATGAATTCAATGCCATTTTTAGCATCGTTACCTTTTTTTAGTTAATGTGTTTATACATGGGTGTTGAAGCCCAATTGTGGTCTGCTTAAGAAAAAACAAACAAATCCACAATTAATGACAACTCTACTAATTCTTTATTAACTAGAATAAAAATTTTTTAACTAACACATAATGCTTCACGAATCGATGAAAATATGTCAAAATTTTCAAATTCTTTAATTTCTGAATATCAGTAGCGTCGACATCTTCGAGTCCGATTAGGGAGTCATTTTACCAAAATATCGGTGATATTAATCCACTTTATTTAGTAATCTAGATATATGAATGGACTAAGTTATTCTGAAATCGTTTCAAAAGAATTGCGGTTTGTAGGTGGGGAATTACCAAAAGAGCCAAATGACAAAAGCAATCTCACAACATTTTAAGAATCCATTTGTGACAAAATAGAGAACATTCTGAAAAAAATCCGGGGTTTGATGAAGAATTCTGTAAATGCTCTTTTGAATACAACTTAATCAATGTTGGATTCACTCATAACATATACAAAAGAAAAACTCATCGGCCTCCTTAGAAAATATTAAGCTGCCAAGCCACCCATACAGACCTAACAAACAGCGGGACCCCTTACTTTACCAGAAAATTGAACAGGAAAATCGTAATCCATTTCATATTCAGCATTCCTCTCTATTGTTTTACGGCCAAGACTGAAATTTTTGGAATTGGATGTAACACCCAAACCGCCCTTCCATTACGATTTCACGTAAAACGGTGCTGTTGTCATTTCAGAAGGATTTTTCTGAAGAGACTCATACATGGTTTTCAGCATTTGAGTATTTACTCTAATAATTATAGTATCATTCTTGCTATCGTTCATGTAAATACTACAGAAAAACGCAAGATAGTATTCTTTATTGACAAATAGAAGAAATAACAATGGAATATGTATTACTGGTGTAAATAAATGCACTAGTTGTATTTTATGCTTTTCTGCATAATGCCTGTCGGTTATCTTTGGGACTTCTGTTAATCTATGTTTTTTTCTTTTTATCTAATAGTTACAAACTATGTCTTTCTTAAAAATTTCAATCTGTTCTTCAAAATCACCTATGGGCCAAAAATGTATTCGTCTTACTCCAGCGTCATAAAAAGCGGTTATCTTTGTATGCACTATTCGACGGAACCAAAAAGAAGTGAATTTTCTAACTTTTGTGCAGGTTTTCCTAATGCCGGAGAAAGAATGTCTTTTACCATTTTTTTAACTTTGTACCTGTCATTATCAATATATCCAAACATCGACATAATAGAATTTTCAAATGATTCAGTATGTTTGCCCAATCTTTTTCCATATGATAAAAGCATATTCCATTTCTCTGTGAACTTATCTGGTGTAATATTGTAAGCAGATGCCATCCAACCGTCACCATATTTTGCAACTCTTTTTAGACCTGCTTCAGATGACATATCAAACGGGCCCGGTGGGCTTCAGGACGTTATCAGTCCTTGATATGGGTTCTGTTGAGGTGTATTATTGAATAGTTCAAATTATTATGCGAACTCAATGATTTGATTACTCGATCTTAATTGAAACACTATTTAGTTTTTTTTAAATAACAATCTTATCTTTGCTTCTATGTTGATGTGATTACTTAATCAATATTTATAATCTCCTGAACATATAAACAAGAGAAGAAAACAAGAAAATAATTTTAATATCAATAGGACAATCCTATTTTTAAGAAAATCGGAATTACTGACAAGGAATATTGTATACGTATGAAGATAGTGTCAATACTTGTAATATTTTAGAGAAGATAGTCATCTGTTTGTAATTATGATTGAGCTCCGAATTTGACTATCTAGGATAAAGAATTATTGTGATTAGTCTCTCATGAGTTTCATTTAAAAGATACATGAGAGTTTCGTCATCAAAGTCAATAGCTTGTACACTTGACAAGTTCTATTTACGTTTCTATACTATGTGCCCACAAGGTATTTCACCAAACACCTTTCGTTCAAAATATATTATGGATAAATATGGTCTGGATAGAATGAGATTTCAGTTACTTTAACTGTTCACAATATTATTACTGTTTATTGCTGTTGATTATAACATTCATCAACCATTTTTCAAAGTTTTTCACTTCTTACCAGTTACAAAACGAGCATATCTAGATGTTTATAATATCATCTGATTGTGTGTAAATATTGTTCATACCGTATCATAATTGGTTGTAATGATATTAAAGTGACTGTGAAGGTTGCTAAAACTGGCATCTATTCTGCTATATGGTTTCTGCTCTCGCTTGAGGATTTTTGTTATTTTGGTATCTACATACATTCCCAAATAATTTATCATAGGTTAAAAAGCCGTTCGCCAGTACTATATCTTAAATAATAGATAAATGTTCGAATAGGTAGATCTTCCAATGGAATCTGCAATATATGTCAAGCCTATTATGATGATGTTTTTGCTAATTATCATGTATTCCGTTATTTTATCAGATAATATACTACCAGTTGGAAACGTAAGAGCAATAAAGGAGGGCGATAATTATTCTCTTGGTTGCGGTAGTAGCTTAACAAATGATAGCAAAGTTGCATATCACAGATTAAACCAAATTCTATCTATTCGTGGAATGATGAATCTGTCAGATTCAAACATCAACTTGAAGCCTTTTATGATTCTGCCATCCTCTGTATTAACGACACAACCTGCATATAGCCAGTTTGTAGTTGATTTGCTAGATGTAAAAGGAAGAGTGCTAGCTCATTACCCTATTGACATAATAGTATCTACGGCAAAAGTTGAAGAATGGAAAAATATTGCATACATTTCAGAGACAGTGCCATATAACCCATGTACGACAAAAATCACCTTAAACAAAGACGATAAAGAATTGACATCCCAAGTTGTTTCACCTAATGCCCCCGAAATAAAATCTATCAACATTAGCGATGGTAATGGTAATCCCCAATTAATTTTTCCTAGAACAAGCAATATCTCCGTTGAGTGGAAAGCACAAGATTTGGACAAAGACGACAATTTAACGTACTTATTGCTTTACAGTAATAATGGAGGGCAAACTTGGCCCATGACGATAGCCGACGATATAAAAGAAAATTCGTTAACATTTAATGCAAGTTCCTTGCCTGGAAATAGCGCCAATCTTTCGCAAATCAGAGTTATTGCTACTGATGGCGTCAATACAGGTATACGTGATTCCGATCCTTTCAGTATTCCTATTCTAAATATGGGACACTAGTGTGGTAGCCCATGCATATCATTATTATTTGAGCTCAGGAACCGCTGAGTAAAGGTATGAGTTTGAGTAAGGTATTTCAATTTTCTTATGGCCTATTATATTATAATTGGCTGCAGAATACCGAAAACAGGATATTACCTACTACAATTGTACTTGGCTAACTTCGAATACAAAGCAAAATTTCTGAATTTGTCATATTAGGGTTATCTACCTGCTATCTAATCTTAAACTTTATCTGATATAGAACATAGATTGTACCAATTTGGAATCTGCTATTAATTTATCAGGCATATTGTCAGTGTTTTTTTGTATTGTTGATATACTGAGAATTTAATTGGATCGTCCATAACTGCACCCTCTCTGTCCCTTTGACTTCACATTTAAAGTATCTAAAACCCTTAGTCAAATTTCCTATCCATAAAGATATCATTGTATATAGTGGTGATTGTTCGGCTTTTATTGATGAAGAGTTGACACTGTTCTGGCTGTTCATGTTATTTGTCATCTGTTAAGATAAATTAAAAATTATTGTTGTTTGAATAATTGTATTATTTATACACAAATAATACAATTCTTGTTATTGTCAAACTACCTGTTCCTACTACACCCTGACGTTTATTGTCTTGGAAAATCCGAAGTTACCTGCGTTATCCTGTGACCTAGCCGTTAAACGATGTGTTCCTCTTGTAGGAATATTCACTATGACCGACCAGCTAGTTGTACCTGTTGCAGTTACATATATGCCACTGTCAACTTGTACAGCAACATTGTTTATTCCACTGCCACCAGTATTATCTTGTGAAGTGCCCGATACAGTCAGGTTTCCGGAGGGTACTTTTGCATTATTTTTTGGATTTGTAATAGTAACTATTGGTGCTATTGTATCTGCTACACTTGTGGTTGTACCTGACCTTTCATCTGACAGAGTACCTATATTACCAGCGTTGTCCACAGCAGCAACTCTATAGTAATAGGTGGTTGAAGGTGTTAGACCTGTATTCATATATGAGTTGGTGGTTGGCGCTGCTACTGGTAAAGTTGTACCAGGAGTTACCGTAAATCCTGAAACTGTACCTCTATATACATTGTAATGGTTAATGTCTGGTTCTATATTTGCGGTCCATGCCAAGTTTAGCTGAGTTCTACCTGCTGTACCAGGATCTAATAACCTAGCAGTATAGGGTCCATTCCTATTGTTAATATTCCATCCAGACCCTGCCATATAGAATATTTTGCCGGTACGAGTAAGGGCAGTATGAATTGCGATAGTAGATGTACTACTTTGTACAGGTAGCCAACTACCATTACTTTGAGCATATGCTATCTGAGGATTAGTACTACCACCGACACTACCACCGACACTACCACCACCACCAACAATGCCATTCCTATCCTTAAACAATAATGAAGCTAAACTTCCCTCTCCTGCGAACCAACCTAAAGCAAGAACGGTACCTCACGCCCCAAGTATCTCCAAGAACTCTCTTCTGGATATACTGCGATGGCCAGTCATAATAATGGGAATCCAAATAAAAAAGTAGTATGAAAATTTTGTAATAATTACCTCAAGTTAACAATTTTTGTAGCAGTCCATAGCGATATAATAATAATTATTAGCATTATTAGACTCTGGATAAGAGATGTTCTAATGAATATAAAATACCAAAAAGATAGAATTTTCTCTAGAAATTATTTGAATGTTGTTTTTTCGCATGTATTTAGACAATATTTTATGTCTTGTGGTATCTCTACTACCCACATACAATATATGGTGAGAACACTACCTTGACATCCTTTTGGCACCTTCTAAGGATGCTCGTGAAATATTCAAAAATTGGTCATTGATTCCGGCTGCTTTACTGTCTTCACCTGCTATTTATTGGCCACTTTTGATTGCCGGCAGTCGTCGCCTCCTCAGCCTCCTTCTCCTCTGTAGTAAATGTTATTCTGGTCTATGTGTTGGCTTACACTCTTTTGTCATTTATTTTGATTTATCATCGTCGTCACCACTAGCCCTCCGGATAGGCTTGCATAGGAATTAAGTTTGTTTCCATGTTCAATGGCGTAAATGCATAAATGTTTGGGCTTGTCAATTGTGATCCAATAATATTGATAGGACTAACCGCAGGCATATTGTCAATAGAGACACCTTTAAGGTAGAACGAAACTTCTCTGACATTATCGTTGTTTACTGGGGGTTCGTCAGAGCCAGAGCCAGAGCCAGATCCTGGAAAGATATTAGTGCCTTCCCTCTGGTTTAAGATTCCAGAAAACTTATCAAATAACATCGATCCAAGTCCAAATGGAAGTTTGTCAGAGCCAGATCCTGGAAAGGTATTAGTGCCTTCCCTCTGGTTTGAGATCACAAATCCAAATGGACTAGAAACATCTTTCAGGTCAAGTCCACCTAAATGTAATTCATACCTTTTCCAATCAGTGGTCAGAACAATATTGGGGCTAACGACTTCAAACTGGAGTGAATTGAGCGATGGTGTAGAGACTATATCAGGAGATTTTCCTATAGCAAGTGCCTTAATTGTCTCGCCGCCAAGTTCGCCTTTTGCAAAAAACACAATTCTTTTGGCACCGGTAAGATCGAGTGGAGTTTGTGATGCATATGCAATGACTGGTTGTTCTTTATTACTAATAGGTTTGTAAACAATAAACTGACACTGTTCACACACTGCGCCTCCCCCTGCACCTGTAATGTATTGAACAATTACAGATGATGTTGTATGGCCTGTAGATATAACTAGTGGCAACTTTTCCTCTATCTGTAGTAATGGAAAACTAACAGCATTAGCATCAGCGGTAACAGAAGTAGTAGCAAACGCCATCATACCCCCGTTTGTATCTGGAGACAAAAGACCCGACGGCATGCATAAAATTATTATAGATGCTATTGTTATTGTTATTGTTAATATGGAATATTTGCATTTACTTTGAAACATCTGTTTTTATAAAGTGCTCATTGATTTAAGTTTGCTGCTGAATTTAAAGATAATAAATGCTAATACGGCTCTGGGATAGTCCTAAAGCGCAAAGCAAAAATTAACTTCCGTGGATGCTTCCGTGGATCTTAACTCCCCGTATCTTACAAACAGAACCTCACTCGTCTTTGATGGAATCTTATCGCGTTGTCCCCGTCCGGGACTATGAGATGCTTAAAAAAATCACATTGAGGGATTAGGCTATCTTGCTTATTCATCGGGCATAGCAATTAATTCAGATGACCCTCAAAACATAGTTGCATCAGCCTCAAATAATGCTGAGAAAGTGCATTTTAGACAGTATCCAGAATCATATGTTTACAGATGTTCATCTAACGACAAAAAATAGATTTGGTTACTAACGGTATACCAAACTCAAAAGGAACCTTCGTTTTGATGCTTAAATCCAATCCTTTCAATATGGTGAGTTTTACTGTTTGAATAATAGAGGAACTTATTGTTCCGATAATCGTGAATGCGTTACTCAAGAAGGTACCTACTACAGAAGCACTGAAGTCTACAGGTATTATGTTGGAAAACTACAGTAATAATACTAGCGTGGCCTGACCCTGAGTATGTGGATAGAGTGGGTCCAACTATGTATAACAGCAGAATAGAACTGTCAATAATTGTTTTCTTGTGCGAAGTGGAGCAGATTGTGCTTTAGTAGTAATATGAGAAACTATAATTATTCCGTCTTTCTTCTTGGCGGGAGTTTGAATCGTATGCAATTGTATTGTATACTCCAAATGGGTATTGTTGAAGGATAAGCATGAGAAAGAAGGTATTTGATACTCTTTTTAAATAAAGATCGGTAGTTGTTATTGCTTTTATCATTGATAATCTATTTGTTCATGATGTGTATTTTGGGGAAGTTATCTATTTATCTATTTATCAGATTAGTCAAAAGAAAATCACTCGCGCCTGTGTTATAGGTTCAATTTTTCTGTTTCCATTAATCAACTTTGCATTATCATTGCACGTAGTTCTAGCAAAATATTTTCGCAAAGGGAAAGAAGTCCCTAAATGAGTTCGATTTTTCTCTACAATATTTCCCAACTGGAAAGAAAGTAATGGACATGTCGTAAAATGCAAAACTACTAATCCTTCGAAAGGACGTTGCTTTATGTATCTCTAAATTATGAACACCATATTATTATGGCGTTATGAAATGATGACGGTTTGGCTCTATTTTTGACTTGTTGATCTCATTGTCGATAGCCGCTTTTAGCTCATCGTCTTTCTTGCCTAGGAAGTCGATACCCAGTGTATATGCTATTTGTTCAAGTTTTTCTCTTTGGCTGCTAGTTTTCTGGTCCCTTATTCTTTCTATTCTCTTAGCTTCCCATCGTACTTTCTCGTATTCGGAAGATGCTTTGCCTATTCCTCTTGCCAGCTCCGGCAATTTCTTTGCACCAAAAAAGATGATTATTATTATTGCAACTATGATTATCCATTCATAGCCAACAAGTCCAACAAACAAAAAAATCATTTGGTATGCTCATATGCTCGTTGTACAAGAATATCCGCATGATTTAAGTTTTGGGCTGTCTTTCACTTTAAAGTCATCTTTCAAAAATATTAAAAAAAGTCTTGTGGAGTCTTCTAGCGGACAGGGGCCCAACTCTGTAACCGTTGATAGCCAGGAATAACGGGAAAAGATTCCGCGGCATCTTTGATTGGTTTTCAAATAGTGGTATAATGTACAATCATTATAAAACTACGCACGGTAGGGCACTACTCGATGGCTAAATTGAGTTAACCTTTTCTTAAAATTTGTCTTGCCCTGTGTATCATGACTTAATTATGAAAAAAACTTTAGAGATCTATCAATTAATGTAAAGGACAACATCTTTCCTTTTCTTACATTTCCATGTTATATCTGTCATTTCACAATAAAGTTAACAGATTTTACAAAGTTTCGGACGTCGTTATAGATAATCTTTGTTTTCTACCCCTTTTGCAATTGCAAAAATTCTAAAATTTGAAAGAGAGCTTACGTTGGATTAAACCTTGATTTATATACAAGTAGTACAACGATCTTCCATTGTTTGTTTGTTGAATAGCATTTGAATATGATTAAAGAAAGCGCTTAGTCGCCTTATGTAAGTGTTTCTAGATGAGACCCAATTCCATACAAATACAGTGAATATGCACCACTTCCAATCGGGTTTCCGTCTTGAATGTTCTTCCTGTGATTCTATCACCATCTACTTTTTTCTCACTCATTATTTATTTTGAGTCCTAATAATAGAACTATTAATACTAACTTAGTCATAGTGGAAACTAAGGGCCTTATTACCCTATGAATGTTAATGTATCTTATACTGCCTCTTTGATAGTCTTTACAATATCACAGCTTTCATCAAGCAATTAAGCCACTATTTTCTAGTAGTCTGTTTTAAAATATCCAAATCAAGTTGAAATACTAAGATCAGTTGTCAAAAAAGAACGTTGCCCTAAAGTTGATCTAGACCAACAAAGTACAGAATTAATATATTTTACTAACTTAGTGAAAAAAGATTATGCAATGGGATTGGAGATGTATGTTATTATGAATAGATGGGTTTCCTCTAAATTCAATCAATTCTAAACCTTTAACAATTGTTCAAACAAATCAAGCGGAATTACAAGCATTTAACAATAATTAACTCTATTGGCATCTTGACAACATTTTTAGGACTGGTTTTAATTTTGGAATTAAACACATACAATACCGCCTATTCTACCATATCATCACCAAGCTATGACACCTTTCAGAATCAATTTGACAATCTATTGCCATCTGTGGTACCCGAACTAAATCCGAAATGGGACTTGGATACTCAAAGCGATGAGGACACAGACTCTCAA
>Ga0181456_100009_pt2 | contig 20681 bp, 23 predicted proteins | sample InSIn3SAF170_2_FD_119057 | JGI IMG/M metagenome (GOLD analysis project Ga0181456, IMG submission 119057) | Clean room microbial communities from NASA Spacecraft Assembly Facility at Jet Propulsion Laboratory, Pasadena, California, USA -... ...
ATGTATTGAGGGATGGTGAGGATAGAAGAACGGACCTTGATGTGGAGAGCGGTGATACCGACTTCCTTGCACTTGGCGGCAACATCCTGGGAAGCCAACATGGCGGCGTAAGGCTACAACACGCACACGCACACGCACACGGATCCAAACAATAAGCTTTATTCGTTCCAGTACACATGGATATCTATCCAACGCTCGACGAAGAGTACGTACAGAAGACTCGTCTCGATCAGCCTTGACCTTCATACCACCAGTCACTCGGGAGATGGTTTCCTTGCCGGACAAATCGGTAACGTGGACGAAAGTGTCGTTGAACCTGCACCAGAGCGGAGGGAGAGGGGTGGACGGGTTAGTTACTTGTTGATGGTTTAGGTTACGTGGTGCGTTTTCCCTCGTTTGCTTGTTCCATGTTGATCCTTCATCCATTCACGTCATATCACTCCAAATCCCAGCACTTCAACCTTCCCTCCCTCCCTCCTGATCCACGTACTCCTCCCACATCCAACCACCGAATCAACGCAATCGAGAACAAAACAGGGTACGTACGAGGCAAAGATGTGAGCAACACCGAAAACCAATCCATCCTCGGACGTAGGACCGGCATTCACGTTCGCCTCGGGTTGAGCTCGTCGGACCTTGGGTGCCATCTTGAAATTGACGTGGAGAAGTTTTCGGGGAAGTGAAACTTGACGACGACGAGGTGGGTGCTGACCTTAACAAGAATGAAAAGGACCGTCCTGCCGATTGAGGAGTCGATATCACCGTTCATTGTCGGGTCGTGTCGTGTCGTGGCCCTGGCTGGCTGAACGAGCGAGCGAACGAGCAAACCCGATCGACACCCACGCAGAATTCGCACAGACGAGTGAACCGAACCGCGGAATCGTCACACGGGCTCCGGAAGGAGGTGCGCTAAGTGGCTAAAAGCGCCGGTAGCGAGGGTAAGCAACGGGAAAAGCAAGCGCGTCCGAGCGCGGAAGAACAGGCTGGAAAGCATGAAAGAAGTTCGAATCGTACTTGCCTAAGGAGTTTTGCCGTTTTTATGGATTTGCCTGGGGACTACTTGGAGTGTTGCCATCAGGCTATAGATCATGGACAAACATCTACTTTTCTTTCGCTCGCCTCACAAATGAACCACGTTTACAACTGTCCTCTACAACCCCGTTTACTCTATACGTCTGATAAAATTTGTTCCTATCATGAAACATACAAACAACGTACCCAAGAACTGTTGCTAATAAGAAGTAGCTGAACAATGCCATCAACCTACTATTGCAAACTTGAACAAACCCTCGAACAACCCTGAACTGAACGCGCCTCATCCGATGAAACGCCTACCAAGAACTCCTTGTCACCCTGTCACCCCTTTCTTCCTTCCCCACCCCTATCGCACCCTCCACCCGAACGCTCGCTCTCCGCCCGGTGTACCCGTTACCCCGTACCCGAGCGTTTCATGTGCGATCGGAAACGATGGAAGGGTGATTTGTTGTGATGAGGTGTTTGTTTGTTTTGTTTTTCTTGTTCTTTGATTGTCTGGCCAGGAAGGACAATGGGTAGATTCCCTGTGTACCGGGTCTCCTATTGTGTGTCCTGGTATCCCTTTGAGCATCCTTTGACCCCTATATACCCCAACACTGCCTACTTTTCCTTGATCAACCATCATCCATCATCGCCTCCTATTCGCCTTTCAGTAAAGTCAACACACACGTTCATTACACACCACACTACACATTCCTTTTCGTTTCTTTCTACACGCTACACGCTACACGCAAGTATCTATACAACAATCTATAACGAGCCAACCCGACTACCAGAACATTTCAACACCAAGCAAGCAACACCACACCACCATGTTCCCTCGATCTTTCACCGCCGCAGTAGCCGTCGTTCTCGCATTAACAACAGGCAAGTCTGCTTCCCTGGCCTACCAAAGCATACGATTCGATCCCTCGAACTGACAGGTCGCTCCTTTCTACATGTATAGTGAATGCTCAATGTACAAGGAACGCCACGGTCGAAGCTGGAAACACTTGTGACATCATCTGTACGTGCCTCTCCTCTTAACCCTCCCAAACACCACACAACTCAAACTAACCCGACATCCTCCCATCCACCAGCCCAAAAATACAACGTCCCGACCTACCAACTCGCGCTCGTCAACTCCCCCGCCGTCGATGCCGGATGCACCAACATCCAACCGGGCCAAGAACTCTGCCTCGGTTGGAAATCCATGGACTGTAGCACCACACACACCGTCATCATGGGTGACACCTGCCTCGGCATCACCTCCCAATACAACATCCAACTATCCACATTGTACACCAACAACCCACAAGTCGATGCCGATACGTGTAATAACATTTACGTCGGAGAAGTCCTCTGTGTCGCCGCTCAAGAGTTTTCATACCCCTGGGTCCAACTACCATCAAGTGCGCCCAGTAGTATCTCCAAGAACAGCAACGGCGGTGGTGCGACTGCTTCTTCTTCAGGTAACAACGCACCAACAGCCGGTTCACCGACTGTCGCGCCATCCGCGTCAAGCACTGCCACTGCGACCGCTACCGCCAGTGCCAACGACTCTGGAGTAGAGTACTGCGATGAGGACGATACCTCGGAGGACTGTGTGGATGAAGACGACTTGCCGTACTGTGATGAGCAGTAGGAAGGAAACGCTGCTCTCCCACCGGGACGTAGGATGGAAAGTTGACGAACGGGCGGGCGCACGGCTGAAGAAAGAGAAACAGAAAGAGCGCTTGATGCGTTCTGGGTTTCTTCTCTCTTTCTCTTCGTGTTACACATCCACTTCAACGATCCAACGTAACCTCGACCATACTCCCCCCAAAAAAGCGGCGGTCGAGAAACACACAACTCTATCCAGGCAACACTCATAAGACGAACGAACGGAACGGAAACTGGACATGTTAAAGAAAGAACGCGAGCCACGATGTGCATATCTCCATAAAAACAAAAACGCAGGTCAAGCGCCACGCTCGCTCGCTGTGGAGAACCGATATCGAAACATGTAAACGTAAATACAGGTCTAAACACTCGATCCTCCCTATGCATGCATGCATGCGTGCGTGTGTACGCTTTTCCAGCCGTCGTTTTCCAGAGGTAGCCTTACGTGCTCAAGCGGCGACCAGTAGTGATTTTTTTGTCTTTTTTTCGAATGTCCTCCATTTCCTCCCCTTCCCGGGGTATGTGCATCAAGTCAAAAGCCTTGCGTCACACCCGCGGGCAAGAGAAAAAAAGGGGAAGAGAAACGCGAAAAAAAAGACGCCATCGAATAGAGGGTTGCGCAAGCGACCGTATGAGGAAAAAGACGGAAGCCCTACAATCGTCGACCTCGTCGACCACCCTTTCGTCGGGTAGAGTCGGAAGGAGTAGGAGTCACGTCCTCAATTCGACCGATTCGCATACCGGAACGGGCCAAACCTCGGAGTGCGGATTGAGCACCAGGGCCGGGCTGCTTGGTTCGGGTACCGCCGGTTGCTCGGAGCTAAGAAGGGAGGGAAGGAAAGGAAAGGGTCAGTCGTGATGTATTGAGGGATGGTGAGGATAGAAGAACGGACCTTGATGTGGAGAGCGGTGATACCGACTTCCTTGCACTTGGCGGCAACATCCTGGGAAGCCAACATGGCGGCGTAAGGCTACAACACGCACACGCACACGCACACGGATCCAAACAATAAGCTTTATTCGTTCCAGTACACATGGATATCTATCCAACGCTCGACGAAGAGTACGTACAGAAGACTCGTCTCGATCAGCCTTGACCTTCATACCACCAGTCACTCGGGAGATGGTTTCCTTGCCGGACAAATCGGTAACGTGGACGAAAGTGTCGTTGAACCTGCACCAGAGCGGAGGGAGAGGGGTGGACGGGTTAGTTACTTGTTGATGGTTTAGGTTACGTGGTGCGTTTTCCCTCGTTTGCTTGTTCCATGTTGATCCTTCATCCATTCACGTCATATCACTCCAAATCCCAGCACTTCAACCTTCCCTCCCTCCCTCCTGATCCACGTACTCCTCCCACATCCAACCACCGAATCAACGCAATCGAGAACAAAACAGGGTACGTACGAGGCAAAGATGTGAGCAACACCGAAAACCAATCCATCCTCGGACGTAGGACCGGCATTCACGTTCGCCTCGGGTTGAGCTCGTCGGACCTTGGGTGCCATCTTGAAATTGACGTGGAGAAGTTTTCGGGGAAGTGAAACTTGACGACGACGAGGTGGGTGCTGACCTTAACAAGAATGAAAAGGACCGTCCTGCCGATTGAGGAGTCGATATCACCGTTCATTGTCGGGTCGTGTCGTGTCGTGGCCCTGGCTGGCTGAACGAGCGAGCGAACGAGCAAACCCGATCGACACCCACGCAGAATTCGCACAGACGAGTGAACCGAACCGCGGAATCGTCACACGGGCTCCGGAAGGAGGTGCGCTAAGTGGCTAAAAGCGCCGGTAGCGAGGGTAAGCAACGGGAAAAGCAAGCGCGTCCGAGCGCGGAAGAACAGGCTGGAAAGCATGAAAGAAGTTCGAATCGTACTTGCCTAAGGAGTTTTGCCGTTTTTATGGATTTGCCTGGGGACTACTTGGAGTGTTGCCATCAGGCTATAGATCATGGACAAACATCTACTTTTCTTTCGCTCGCCTCACAAATGAACCACGTTTACAACTGTCCTCTACAACCCCGTTTACTCTATACGTCTGATAAAATTTGTTCCTATCATGAAACATACAAACAACGTACCCAAGAACTGTTGCTAATAAGAAGTAGCTGAACAATGCCATCAACCTACTATTGCAAACTTGAACAAACCCTCGAACAACCCTGAACTGAACGCGCCTCATCCGATGAAACGCCTACCAAGAACTCCTTGTCACCCTGTCACCCCTTTCTTCCTTCCCCACCCCTATCGCACCCTCCACCCGAACGCTCGCTCTCCGCCCGGTGTACCCGTTACCCCGTACCCGAGCGTTTCATGTGCGATCGGAAACGATGGAAGGGTGATTTGTTGTGATGAGGTGTTTGTTTGTTTTGTTTTTCTTGTTCTTTGATTGTCTGGCCAGGAAGGACAATGGGTAGATTCCCTGTGTACCGGGTCTCCTATTGTGTGTCCTGGTATCCCTTTGAGCATCCTTTGACCCCTATATACCCCAACACTGCCTACTTTTCCTTGATCAACCATCATCCATCATCGCCTCCTATTCGCCTTTCAGTAAAGTCAACACACACGTTCATTACACACCACACTACACATTCCTTTTCGTTTCTTTCTACACGCTACACGCTACACGCAAGTATCTATACAACAATCTATAACGAGCCAACCCGACTACCAGAACATTTCAACACCAAGCAAGCAACACCACACCACCATGTTCCCTCGATCTTTCACCGCCGCAGTAGCCGTCGTTCTCGCATTAACAACAGGCAAGTCTGCTTCCCTGGCCTACCAAAGCATACGATTCGATCCCTCGAACTGACAGGTCGCTCCTTTCTACATGTATAGTGAATGCTCAATGTACAAGGAACGCCACGGTCGAAGCTGGAAACACTTGTGACATCATCTGTACGTGCCTCTCCTCTTAACCCTCCCAAACACCACACAACTCAAACTAACCCGACATCCTCCCATCCACCAGCCCAAAAATACAACGTCCCGACCTACCAACTCGCGCTCGTCAACTCCCCCGCCGTCGATGCCGGATGCACCAACATCCAACCGGGCCAAGAACTCTGCCTCGGTTGGAAATCCATGGACTGTAGCACCACACACACCGTCATCATGGGTGACACCTGCCTCGGCATCACCTCCCAATACAACATCCAACTATCCACATTGTACACCAACAACCCACAAGTCGATGCCGATACGTGTAATAACATTTACGTCGGAGAAGTCCTCTGTGTCGCCGCTCAAGAGTTTTCATACCCCTGGGTCCAACTACCATCAAGTGCGCCCAGTAGTATCTCCAAGAACAGCAACGGCGGTGGTGCGACTGCTTCTTCTTCAGGTAACAACGCACCAACAGCCGGTTCACCGACTGTCGCGCCATCCGCGTCAAGCACTGCCACTGCGACCGCTACCGCCAGTGCCAACGACTCTGGAGTAGAGTACTGCGATGAGGACGATACCTCGGAGGACTGTGTGGATGAAGACGACTTGCCGTACTGTGATGAGCAGTAGGAAGGAAACGCTGCTCTCCCACCGGGACGTAGGATGGAAAGTTGACGAACGGGCGGGCGCACGGCTGAAGAAAGAGAAACAGAAAGAGCGCTTGATGCGTTCTGGGTTTCTTCTCTCTTTCTCTTCGTGTTACACATCCACTTCAACGATCCAACGTAACCTCGACCATACTCCCCCCAAAAAAGAAAACATAAACAAGACAAACCAATCACGATACGATACGGCACGGTCCGCAGCGCAACGCAACGTACGAATGACCTTTTTTTCTGAAACCGCAACGACTTCAAAAGAACGACACGACACAACATTCCCTTTCTCAACACTGTAACGACACCGCCCCTTTCTTTTTTCCCTTTTCGTTTCGGAAGACTTTTACGTGTTTCTCTCCTTGGAGGAGGGAGCACGATGACCCGCACGCCCACGTACGGATACAACCGATTCCGGAATACCGATTTTCTTTCTCTTTTCTTGAAGATAGGATAGGATGGGTAGTACAAGTCCTAGACGTGGTGGTGGAAACTAGGCCTCGGTCGTAGCACTTGATGTGCGTCGTCCTCCTGCACAGTCTCTTATTTTTGTATCCTTTTCTTTGTTCTCCTGCTTGACGGTGGCTGGTTCACCGGAATGGATGAGATATACATCGCATGGCATCGCCATTGCACGCGCCAGTAGAGTGGTATGGTGCGATATGGTACGGATTGTCACCATGAGCTGCGTGAATCGTGGGGTGTTTCTGCGAGTTTGATTTCGTGGACAGGAAACCGTTGTCGTGTGGCAGGCAGAAATGCTAGCTCTGGCCGGAAGCTCGACCGTATGGATCAGAACGTAAGGGATGGAGGCCAGGCCTCGGACAACTGGCGTCAACCTTTGTTAGCCCAGGAGAAAGGCAAATCATTAAGCAACGAATTCAAAGTTGCGCTAATCCGGGCAGAATGCTGATGAGGCGGTGATACAACAAGTCAGTCGCGTGACATTTCGCAGGAGGAGGAAGAGGTGTCGTTCTCTCAGCATCATACTCTGGGAGGCGTCTTAGCTTGGTCTTGATGTATTCATTGATATGAGCCGATTGAGCGATCCATAGGTGCCAGATTGGGCAGAAGGCACCGTGCATCTGAACGTTCTTCCGGCGGTTACCGTTCTGGTAGAATGGACAGTTGCTTGGATCAAGCAAGGTCGACCTTGCTTGATCCAAGCAACTGCTCAGGAGGCACCACCTGGAGCGACAAAGTGGGTTGTTGGTTCCTCTCATGGCGGGATCCTAAGATAGCTTAACGAGGAGCAGCCTGCATTCTTGTTGCCTACTGCAATGAGTGGCGAGTCGCATCATCTGAACTTTTCAGAAAACAACGATTCGCCAGCTTGATCCTGATTAATGAGTCGCTATAATCCTAAAACCCATTGTCACCCCTACCTAGCAAACTGGCTTGTTATTTTGCGGTTCATGCGTCATTATTCTATCATGCCCGACCTGAAATCGATGCAAGGACTCCTAAAAACTCGTCAGGCGAACTCAGAAATCCAAACCTAACCGCTTCTTCTCCACGATGCGAATATCCAGAGTTCCAACGGTGGGCGGATATCATGATCTCAGATAGCTTATATATAGACGCTAGTTATGATAGCGCAGCTATTTCTACAACGATGTACAACGAGAGAGCGATAGGCAAACGATTCAGCGTGAGACGTCTGTGACAAGTCATTTCCGATTGATCCCACGTTGACGGTCTATACCAGTGGAACGAATCTGAAACCCATGTATGGACCCCGCTTGTGAGGTGATAATTGACGTGTCGCCTAACGCCATCTATGGTAAATTACACTCGAGCTTGTTGTAAATAGTCAAGAGTCTATGTCCCGCAAAATTGGCCAGCAAAGTTATTCAACAGACATGCGTTACGCAACGATATTGCAAAGACTTACAAATCCATGATCATGTCCAGCTTGGTCTGTACGAGATGCGACGCATGTGGCGCCTGTTGGAAGGCTTGGTCATACTTGAGCAAACGCAACATCTCGTCTGTTGTAGACCCCAAGTAATCCGCCGGAGGTGGCTTCAGGTTAATTTTACGGGGTCGCATGATCAAATTGCTTCGGGATCCCTCGCCGTTAATCTCAGCTGAGGCATCCCGGTCCATCTTTCCTGCGCGGATTTGTTTAGCGATGCTGTACGCTTCTTGAGCATCGCGGATGGCTTGCATGGTTAGTGCGATTTTGATCTTTTGGTTGTGGTAGTTGATATCAAAATCATAATCAAGGATTTGTGAAATCTCGTTTTCCAGCGAGTCCATCATGATTGTCTGCCCAGTAGTTACGTCAGCGCTATCGAACATCTGACGAAGATAAGCGACTTACTATATATGGCAAGGAAACGAGTTCCTCCCTTGTCACGCCCGTCTTATTGTGTAGCCATTCACCCACACTTGTCATGTCCTTCAACATCGTCGTGTCCTTTGGTCGGTCTCGAGAAAGGCGTACTGACTCTACTTCTGCTTCTAGATGTCTAGCATGCCCGCTTTTGCGATACTTGGCATGAACCGGAGTCAATCGGAAAACGTAAATCTTTTCCTCATTTGTAGCCTGGATCGCTAGATTCGCACGCTGCGTCACCAGTACCAGACGCTGTTCAATGGAAAGATCGGTTGCACCTGTCGGCATCTCGGTAAGTCGCGACTTTTGCATCGTTTCCGCAACAGCCGCGATAGCATTCTTTGGCTTGTTGGCGAGATGATGACGATAAGCTGCGGATCCATGTTCAGCTTCGGTCTTTTCGTCGTCAATTCGACGAAGGAATGTGTGAAATTCATCGAGTAGTGCGTTAAGTGAAAGCATGGCAAACATCATGTCAACCTGGCCGAGATTGATCTTGAATGCGAGACCCATCTTCCGGACGGATGAACTTCCTACCTCCAGACCGATCAGACAGTCGTCATGGAGTTCCACGACTGTTGGATAGATACTGCGGGAAAAGCGTGATTCACTCGTCAACACTGACTAGTATCTTACACGGCAACAGACTCACTGTAGACCAAGAACGTGTTGATCAATGCAAGCAAGTTCCGCCAGAGTATCTTGCGCATCAATCCGCAATTTCATCACAGTAACATAGCTGGTATCTTCAAGGACCCTCTTGCGCTCGGCCACGAAACGGATGCCTTCATTGATGATCTTGCCGCTCACCGTATGAGTACCGATCATGTTGAACCCACCCAAGTCCACCAATAGGCGTTGGAGCGTATCGTTCGCTGCTAATCGACCGTCAATTAATGGAATTTCGATATCGACTTTGCTGACGTCCAGGTTTGCTCGAAGCGTCACTTCATGCAATCGCAAGCCGACGACAACATGTCGACCGATCTTGCCCAGCGGGCCCGTCCGCCGAAATTGGGAAGTCTGCCCTTGGCCTGGCGCGCACGGTGAACGCGCTGGCAGTTTGATGGTGCTTGAATCCTCAGCCGGAATGGCTCGAGCCAAGGGCGACAGCCGAGCTATCCATACGGAGTTGAACGCAAACCATTGTCGTAACAATTTGATGTTCAGATCCGCTGAGACCTTTGTGTAAATCATGGCTTGTAGCATCGGGAGTACTGATCCCTCGCGCAGAACGAAAGTAGCTGTCAGGTCCGCCAATGCACCGCTAACGAATGTATGTCGCACTTGATAGATCTCTCTGCACAGATGGAACGAAACGCTGGAGACTTGCATTGTTGCCGTGATGATTTCCGCTTTTGGCTTGCACTGAAGGTTGAATCCACCACTGTCCCAGGCCAATTTGGCGACAACCTGGTTGTCCGGCTCACAAGACAGTGTCAGACGCGATTTGTCAATGCGCAAGCTGAAGATCAATCGAGTCTTCGCTGTAAACCCAGCCAGAGCGGGAGGTACAGCTTGATTTACTGCAGGTACATTAGCTTCTGGGATCGATTCCTTGCGAATTTCGGCTTCTTCCTCCAGTGTTGGTAGGGAATTGCTCATTTCGGTATGTCGAGAGGCAACAGTCATTGTACCGATAGGTTCCGTTGCGGATTCGACAAACTGTAGAATCGAGGGTTTCAGGACGTTCTCACTTCTTTGAATAATCTGCGCTTTACCGGTGAATGATCAGCATTATCGCCCGAATACAATTAGATCGGTCACTTACCGTAGATATGCGGCAAGTTCCGGGTGAGAGCTCGGTACCTTCCGCAAAGTCAATCCAAAGCGAAACGCCAGGCAGAGATATGCTCTCAGCCAACGTTCCAGCCTTCAATTGCTCCTGTACATCGGAAGCAGAGGCATAGGTGGACCGCCGAGCAGGGTGGTTATCTGCGCCTTTGATAAGCAACACCTTTCCACTGACGAATTCCGCTGAAGTTTGTACAGCTAGCAGCCGTCCAGGTGGCCTGGAATCCTTCACTGGAGGATCGGGTAATCCTGCTTCTGGTTCCACCGCATATGCTCGGTATAGCTGTCCAATCTGCTCCTTTCCTCGGGAATAGACCACCAATGTCTCATTCACATAGCGACCAACATGCCGGTCAAGGCGCAGTTCGAACCCCTTGAAAATGCTGCTGACCTTCAATGAACGATAGTTAGAGAGGTTTTCAAGCCTGAACTGAAGCTGAGCTTCAGGTAAATGCATTCGGTTATTGGAGAAGTGGAACTGCCCATCATAATGACGATCATCGTGCGAATCGAAGCTATAGGAGAAGGTTAATGAGCTGAAAGTTTGCCTTGAATGGGGTAAAGCCCTGATATACGTACCTATCGACATATTGCAAATACATGTCCTGAATTCCTGCACGACCTGATTCGCCTTTTCTGTTTACCAGGTCCAGTCGTCTAATTGTGAATAGCAACGCAGCCGGTAGGGCAGAATGTCTTCTCTTGTTAAGTACCGATTCAGCGTGTAGGGGAATGGCGACGGCGAAGCTCGAAACCACAACGGTCAAGATGGCGGATTCCATCCAACCAATGGCTTCGGCCTCACCAGTCTTCACATCGGCTCGGATCAGCTCTCTTGTGCTTTCTTTGATCTCTTCCCATTCCTGCTTTCTACGCTCTGCTAAGGTCTTCAGGTCACGGCTCCAGCTATTGAGTAGATCATACATTTCCTCCAACGCTGAAACATGCATGACTGCATGCACCCGTTGTATGGTAGTATCGACGATCGCAGTCGGTCTTTTTCCGTACTTGGATGTATTTTCAATCCGGGGCTTCTGCTCGATAGCGAATGAGCAAAGCAAGTGGGCCGATTGAATCGCGCGATTAAGCTGTGATGGTAGATCACCAATAGGTTCCTGAGCGTGTCCAAGTGATAATTCGAGGCAATCGAGATGAGCCGACCAGGTTTCTCCTGTTATATCTGTGTCTCTAGCGAATTGTCCGTAAACACGGGCCGACTGTATAAGCAACGTCGAAACCACATCGGCAGCTTTCAACGACAAATGGACGCCTTTCACTTCGTAAGTCAAATTGATAACAAAGCGCTGTTGATGCTTGCGTATAGATCTTTCGCGTTCCAGCTGATCGCTCGGTTTGACGGGCACCCCCCGAGCATTCGAGAGCAGACGTCCGATGGCTTTTATGTCACTTCCGATCGTTCGATACATGGCGAGGACTCTGTCAAATGTTTTCGGTTTCAAGGTGCCGGTAAAATGATGGATACATAGATCCCCTTGTATTCTGATCAAACGCCGGGAGAGCTCTGCATCCGCCTTGAGACTGATAACTGGCATTTTTAACAGAACATCGTCTATGGAAGGCGCGTCGGACACATTGCTGATGGCTAGAGACGTTTTGCTGAATCCGATGGCTTGTTCTCCCAGAGTCAGACTGCTCCTCAGGTGGAATCCGTCCCGTTTGGCCAAGTCAGCTGCAAGCAAACGAACCTCTGATTTCTCAACCGTCCAGAAAGCGGTGACTTCCTTAGATATCCGAACATTGAAAGCGCAACCATCGGCCACAATCACAAATCGTCCGACGGGGATGTCTTTGATTGTTGAGCCATCGCTCGATTTGTCCTTATCCTGAATTTGGCCTGTCTCCTCTTCAAAGAGGCCACGTAGTCCTTCGAGGGTGTTCATATATTTGCTTCATTGGTTTGCCGAAATCAGCTCAAGAAATATCGAAAAGCTCAAGGGACGTACCTTTTGTAACTATCAAGCCATTCCTGTATACGTGCATGCATGAGATGTGGTGTAGCGCGAGTGTGTACCAGGACATGATGAGCGTTGACAATGATTGATGCTCTTGGGGGAGCTGGACGGGTTTTATGATTCACGTCACAGAGGGATAGCCGGGTCTTGTCAAGTTCTAGCACTACCAATGCCACTTGAGGCGATGGCTTGTCCTGCTTCGCGTTCAAGGAGATTAAGCGAACACGGGTCTTGTCCGTGTTCAAGTTGGCTATATCCGGAGTAGCTGAAAGCCGAGAGGTGGTTTTACTGAGCATACATTGGAGATCCAATACTCTTACGTCCACTTGCATGGGAGTAGCAAGCACGGAGCATTCCATCTGTTGTATCTTCAGAGCGGCAATGTAGTATTGAGGCTTTCCAGGGATGGGGACCCCCACTGGTGGGGAATGTGGCTGTTCATTCGACTCTACCTTCGCTTGTAATGCTTTCCTTGTAAATAGTAGAGTAGGCGCCAAGTCTTGAAGCCGGTCCAACAGATATATATGCGAGCGTATCTTGCATGTCTCCATTTCACAATGGATAGCTCTTCCGCGCGGATGATGGTAGCCTCGCTCGACGTTTTCCACGTGACTGGCGTTGACTTTCTGAATTGATAGTAAGAACAATTCAACTTCGGTTCCTTGTCGTTGATCGTCCATTCGTATCTGTAGTTCTGCTACGAAGACAGAATTCATCCTGGAAACGGCAGATCCAGGTGACCGTGCAGGTAACGATTTGCGGCTCGAAGATTCTAAATATGGGAGGCGTGCAACACTTTCCTTCGACAGATTTTGTTTCCGCCAACCGCTGATGGTGCGAATGTTATCGTCAAGTAACGCATCGATATCAGGCTTCGCCGGAAGATTTGTACTGATCTTGTGGTGGGTGAGATCACGCTTTAGCATCAGTACTCTAAGCAGAGTCAATGTAATCCATCCGGGATCTTCTCGTGCAGCAACGTGAACGTCTGCGGTCGAGCTCGAAGCGATATAGGCAATGTTTTTGTGCCTTAGCAATTCAAATCGACTTGTCAGGCACAGAGGGTCCTGTATGGTTCGTGCACCTTCGACGATCTGTGATATCGCCAGTTGTGCAATCATCGATTTCGCAAGGTGACCAGAAATCGGTGTCAAGGCTAGGATACTGACTCGCCACGACATGGCTATAACGCACAAGAGCGCCGGTCCCAATGATCCGGTATGGATGGCGACGTTACCTACGGATATCGAGTTCCGTCCATCACCTTCTGGCGGATTTGATTTTTCTATTTCGACGTCTGAAAATCGAAGATCGAATCGCAGATTATCGTCTAGGTCCGCCTGCGGTCTTCGGAAGCCCTCGCTGTTTCCGAGATGAACCGAAGTCTTGGTAAGATCTTGTTCCCCGCGTACCGTCAAGTTCCGTAGCTTCGCGTTGAATAGCTGTATTATGCTTTGCTGGCCTGTCGCCGTGACTGAACCGACCTTATTTGCCCGAACTTGAAGTGTTTCTAATCGGACGTCCACAGCCGTATCACTAGCTATTGAGGTCGCGATTCCAGTTCGACCGGACGGTGGACAAGACTGCTGCAGTCGCAACCTCACAGCTGGAACTTCCACCAAATACTGATCGGTTGAATGCAGCTGAGCATTGCGAGCCGATCTGATTCGACTAGCTTGATCTACCAGTAGTTCATCGAGTATCTGACTGAAAGTTAAGTCCTGTTCGACAAAGAGAATCAATGGCTAATCCCTGACCGCAATTTCCATGGGTAAACCACAACAAATTGTGCACCTACGTTATCTTGAAAGACCGCCTGGTATGCCGCCACAGCGCCCAGAATCCCAGGCGTAACCTCTGTCTCTACCGTTTGGCCTGTACTGATAGTCATCAACGCATAATTCTCCTCATCGCTCCTTCGCGTAGCGGCACCGTCATTGTAATCAGAAGGATTCGACGTAATGCCTAACGGTTTACTCATAAGCAGTGTACGAGGAGCCCGCAACTTTGTCTTTAAACTGCGCCTTTTCCTCAAGGCAGGGCCCCTCCAAAGGTCTGTTGGTCAGTCAGCACGGGATGATGCCAATCACGAATGTATAGCGGCACTTACCAGTATCATCCTCTGCAGCTGAGCAATCCTCGTCGTCCGTTGACCAGCTGTGTCAAGAAGTGAGTTTCCCTCCTCAAGCGGGGCTTCCAGCGTACTCACTCGGTGGAAACTGTGTCATCGGAAAGGTATCCTATCATAGTAGACCGTGATAGACGGGCAGGGTAAGACTTCGAGACCCTTTGTACCTATCCAAGAATTCACCCACCTTCCGCTGAAAATGCCGGATCGAACGGAGAAGGACAGTACAAAACACCATTATAATATGGCTCTAAGGGCACAAATCAAATTTTTAGGAGCTCATCACAATGCATGGTTGAAGCCATCAACCGACCTGTAGGCGCATCCTGTCCATAAAGTGGACCGCAACGTTGACTCGTGGCATCCTCTGCTCGAACAAACCGCTGTTGCTTCATACGTCGCTGCTTCCAGCCGGCTGGTGCTGCATGCCGATCAAGATACAAAGCAGATTTGAGGTACGCTATACGGTCGGACCGCTCGGTATGACCACCATGTTCAGTATGCCGCAGCACCCGTACCACAAGACTTGGAATTGTCAGAGAGAGCACTTTGGCGTATTCCGAGCTTGCCAAGTCGTTGGTAGCGAGTGCTATCTGGGCAGCACCAACCTGACAGGTGTAATCTTGAACAGAAAGCGAAAGGGACAGTGATCCCAGGGAGAGGTTGAGAAGGGTAACTAAAAGAAAAGGCACCATGTAGTTCATTCAAGTATGCAAGAAGCATTCAACTCACCATCGGGATCGACAGGAGGTGCGTACAGCCACAACGGTGCATTCTCCATGTCGTTGTAATTGTACTTGAATGCTTGCAGAGCCCGCATTATTCCTTTGATCAGTGTTACATCCAGGCTTCCAGCGACGTCGTCTAGTGTGATATCCCAGAGACATAGGTATGTTGGATTCAGGGGAGGGTCACCAAACAACCGATTTCCGCGTATTGAAATGCCTGAAAATTGTGGCCTGCGAGTCAGTGACGGCACGCCGACTTCCATCACCTACGGCACCTACCGTTCAAATGCAATGCATGCTTCTGGAATCGCCTGTCTTCACCAACTTCGGAAAAGTCGAAATCGCTGTGCGGTGTGTACCATGCTCTGGTCGGACCGAGATCTATACAGACCTCTGTTAGGCACAACCCGATATCAGTTCCCTCATTGGATAATTCTACGGTTCAGATGTTCACTTACGCATAAAGCTCTCGTGCGACCTCAAATGTACTTGTAAGTATGGTATGGGAAGTATAATGGCGCCGTCGCAGTCATAAATGTCCTCTGGAAGTATGACCTTTCCATCCTCACATCGTAGGTCAAGGTTGACCTCGAACTTGTCCGACTGCGCCAAAGCCAAAGATTCAGTCACGTATTGAATCTGGTATAATTGGTCAGTCTTACCTTGCCAGGACGGTATTTCTGCTCGACTGCATCGCCCCATGACGGTATTGTGGCTTCATACTTTTTGCGGAATTCAGCCATATTTGTCCAGCTATTGAAGCCTCCAAAATAATTTTCCTTGAGAATCATAAATCGTCTAATGGCCCAGCCGAAAGCGCGAAAGTTTATCCTTTTCAGCTATTTATAAGTAAATGAGTAAATGTCTTATCATGCAGATCCGAAAAACGAAAACTTACGTCAATGAATAATGTTAAGGCTTCAACATGGTCAGGGTGCACCTCGGAAAAGTAGAGGTAAGACCCTCGGAGATGCAGGTCCTGAGCCTTCCCGAGATTATGAAGGCGATCATTCCCAAATGAATTCTGGTTATGAGTCTGCCATCGAGGCAGATCCATCGTGAATACCATGTTTTCACCATTGATGGAGAATGGAATTGTAGACGATTCTGGCCGATACCGGATCAGCGGGACCTCCACCTGGCCTTCAATTTTGGGACCGCATATATTGACAAAGGCTACATCTAATTATCAGCGAGCGTTTAGGCAGACACTGTATGTGATACATACCGTTTTCATCCAATGCTAGAGGCTGATTGATGATATTGAAGTCGTTCAAATAGAGCTTGATTTCGAAGTTAGTCAGACAAAAATTGAACTGATAGTCCATTGGCACGAAATGATCAAAATCGCCGGTCGGTCCAGAATTCCAGTCTTTGGCGAGATCGCCAATAAGAGTTGTATGATCGCGCAATAGGAAGGTCCTGACCTGATCCAAATTGACGTCAAATGTCCAGTCTCTCCGGGCATCCCATTGCAAAGGGGTTGGCATATTGGCGTTGACCTAGCGAGATGAGGGCGGATTTAGTCAAGTATACGAGTACAATGTCATCCGCGACGTACCAGACAGTGTCTGGCGCTAAGAAACTCCGTATGATTCACGCTGGAGGTCACCTTGATGTTGGCCAACTCGAGTCGCAGCGCTGCTTCAAACCCAGCTTTCGTAGCAGTCAAGGGTACAGTGTAATGTACGGCTGAGCTAGGACCAATGGATACGTCCAGCCAACCGTATTTTCTTGTAGCATCGGCGGATTTCGTCGGTAAGTTAGGTTTGTCGTACAGCCAATCCTAGGAAAGAAAACGATAAGGTAATTTCCTAACAAGGGTCGGAAGTCTGAGGACCTACTTTTGAGCTCTCCCTTGTTGGCATACGCCAGACCGTTGCTTCTCGAATCTCGACCTCGATATTCATCGCAACGTGCTTTCGAAAGTCACCTGGCTTCAACCTTTCCGTCTGTGGGGTATGGTAAAAGATAGCAGGCAGGAACGCTTGGTTAAACGCAGTCCTATGACAACGAAAGAGCTCGAGTAAGCAGTGCTCTCTCTACGAAAGAATGCGTCAGCTACTCGCCTTTGCCGATCTGCCCATGGACCATAAGTCATAGTTCCAGAGTAGACCACGAAATCCATACCCCACTGCGGCGACAAATCACCATTGCCTAGTTCAAAGTCATCGTCTTCAGGGATGTTACCGTTCTCATCCGCCCTTTCCCAAGGTTCAGGTACAAGGCCTTTTACGTTCATAGAGAACCGAAGAAGATTAGCACTGTCTTGCAAGTGAAGCAGATGAAGAGCATACCTGCAACGTCCGCGTAATATCTCATTTCAATCTTCCGAGTAGACATCAACGTAGTGACCTTTGCATACTCGACTTCCTTTCCTTTCAGGGCAGCTGCTATATCGGTGTCATCTCTATACCTGGCCAATCCTTTCCATTCTTTCTCTGGGCCGTAATACGATAAAGCGTATGACGGGAGCTTTGAGCTGTATTGACTGGCCAACGATCGATACTTTTTTGCGAGAGCTTTGAAGGCGGGTCGGGTGATTAGACTTGACGGTGGCGCATTGGCTAATTCGGGCCTAGAGCGAGGAAGATTCGAGGTTAGCAGGCTTGCGAGACGTTACGCTCCGTGCAATGCGTACTCCATCCTCATGATTTCCTCATAAGCCTTCTTGCCGTGATCCAGCAAAGCACCAGTAAAATCGGGATTCGTTCGATAGAGAACTTGAATATCTGTAAACTGCATATCGACGACTTGCTTGAACAAATCGAATCGACTTCGGCTCTGCAAAAATTTGAGTCAATGCGTAGCTTCAACATATGTCTATAGTATAAACATACCTCTTCTGTTCTCACGACCCCTTCCGCCGTACTGAATTCTGCAATGGTGACGGTCGGAGTCGCATCATTCCCCACAACGACCGCACCATGAGAAATGTCGATTCCGAAAGGAAACATGTCTCTCTGCCATTGCCAAGGCAATTTCTCGTTCTCATTGCTATGTGCATCCCGTGCGTTGCCGGAAATGTTACCAACAATGTTGGGTATTGGCGGTGACAACGGCCGGTGTAGCGGTTCGACGACTAAGAAAGCAAGCAGCGCAAATTAGTTTCAGGCGCAATATTGCTTCCCGTAAGGCAAGAGCTTACCTTGCTCAGCTGCGTCCGACCGTTGAGTAGATCCTCTTCTTGACGTCCTGATTGTCTCATTATCGCCCTGTGCTTCTGCCGTCTCCGAATGATCGACATCAGACTCATCCATTGACGCATCTTTACCAGAGGGATCCGTGCTTCTCTCTTTCTTCTCCGCCTCTTGCATACGCTCGACGATCGCATCGAATGATGGCGTCCTGTTGTACAGGAACCACTCGAGACCTTCCAGGTGTATCTGACATCGACACGGGGCAGTTTCTACGCGACCCAACGATATCAGCTGATGCGCGAAACAAACTGTCGAGGAGAATGAACTGCTCACCGTTCGAATCTTCCTTCCTAACTCTCCATTTCCAGTATCTCCAAGTGATGTGACCCAACAGCACACGCGCAGACATGTTTGTGGAGTGATATCGCACATCCTTGAACAGAATCCGTCCGGCTAATGGAGAAATCTGAAGGGAGCCTATCAGAAAACGGACTTTCCTTAGCCAAAAATTATCACGACGACTTCCAAGTGGCATACCTATGCTAATATGGGCATCGGCAGTCTTCCACATGTACCGTCTGAGGCAGAATCCAACAATGAGGCCCAAGATCCGGTTCCAGAAGAAGAAGATCTTAAGACAACGGCATATCAGCTGTCCATGCAGAGGGATGTAGTAGCCTTGAGAAGTACCTACGCCGAGAACTACCACATAGATAGCTATGCTTTCCACCATGAACAGCTGATTGGTGTGTAGATCTGATCAGGAACATGGTTCGTAGAGCAATATCACTAGCGTACGTACGACATTGAGCTGTGATGGACCTTCATCTCCAATAATCTGAGCTGATACTGTGGAGAGAAACGCCACTGCAAGAGCGAGCGCTCCTGGCCCGAGCCTACCCATATTTCGACCTGTCTTATGGATGTTTCGTTTCACTGATCACTAATGGATCGCAGTTGATGCGCACATCCCGAGTCAACCTTGTCTGCGCTTTGATGAGCTGACCTTCTGATGCTTGTCCGGAGACTTCCGCTATCCCTCGCGTCGATCCTACAGAGTAAGAAGCCTGAGCTGAGAGCCGAGATCTTGGGTAGCGTCTATTGAGTTTACGCGTGGCTCAAGCCTACGTTTACAACATGCATCGACGCCTGTTGAACCCTGTTTGACTACCGAGAATGACAGATCCGGGAAGCAACGAAAGCAACTACCATACTGAGCGATCGAGACCACATTGTAAACAAAGTATGTTGGGACCCTTGACGCCGCTCTTAACACTCCCTTGACTATGCACCGTGTTGGCATCTAAGCCGGATACTGTCAACCGCTAGTGTTCCGACTAACATGTATCGAACTATGTATAAGTACGCGGCCTGTGAAGACTTGCTAGTCTATTACAAAGCAGAGTCAACGAGTGACGTTAGTAACGACCGGACAATGATGATCTCTGAGACATACGGAGGGCGAGCTCGTTCGAGATCTCTTGACTATCTGCCAGGGTTTAAATGCTACGCGTCACTGTCAGAGGGGGAAAGGTATTGCGAGACGCACGGTGTGCATCTGCGGTGAAGGCCTCTCAAAGATGGCCAACATAACACTGGTGCTGAAATATGCGCCATATTGAAAGATTCGCTCGGATCATCCGTGACCGAAGTCGCACGAAGACGGTTGCATGTTCCTCATGGATTTCATAGGCCGTTACCATATCGCAGCCAAACACTTGAGGCTGGGTGATTAGCGAAACCAATAACGCACTTGCCAGTGCTTGGGAGCCTTCGTCCTGATGTGAACAGGGTGAATAACTATGTGCGGTGATGAGCAACAAAGTGTGTCACGTGTTAGGTATAGCGAAGCCGAACGGCAGTACCCAGTATTATATATAGCACTCTAAAGCTTCCAAAGTGGAGTAAGACAGCTAGACTACTTTTTTATCAGTCACCTAGAAGATCTATCCTGCCAGTTATCCTGCCGCGAGTGACGTCGCCCTTCTGAAAGTTCCTGGAAATGGTGCAGTATTCGTTCCCAACTGCCAATCGACCACCGCCTCCGAGGTCGGTAAATGCATTCGTGGTTGGCTAAATCGTTAATCCAGGGCAGGATCTCCACTCCTTCGCGGCCCCAATCAATGCAGGTATTCACGTCTTATCAGTCAATACAGGCAACGCAAATATGCTCGTTGTACCCACTAGGCAATCAGGTCGCGGGCTACAACTGTTTATAACAAAGTCCCTCGCACACTAGACTGAGGTCGTAGTACTCTGAAGTAGGCAGACTTAGTAGAACACGCAACCTGACATGACTTCAACACCTCCAGTTCGCCCAGTTCCTCGTGTTCTGCATGTCGCTCTTCGTACTCCTCA
>Ga0181456_100014_pt1 | contig 20147 bp, 16 predicted proteins | sample InSIn3SAF170_2_FD_119057 | JGI IMG/M metagenome (GOLD analysis project Ga0181456, IMG submission 119057) | Clean room microbial communities from NASA Spacecraft Assembly Facility at Jet Propulsion Laboratory, Pasadena, California, USA -... ...
CCAGTGGTGGGTCGCCCGAAGGCTTAGACAGGCGGCGCCGAAGCTTATCGACGATCCCGATGGCCCACTTCACGGCCTCCCCTTCCGCGCCAGAGTCATCGGCCGGTTCGCTAGGTTCTGCTACGACGAGCACATCCGCATCTGAGCCAAATCCCAGCTCCATGCCTCCCAAGCGGCCCATGCCAATGACGGCAATGCGCGCTGGTGGCTCTGCGTCCTCATTGGCCAAGCGCCACGCGCGCACCTCGGCGCGAAGTGCAGCCTCAAGAACGGCATCCCAAATTGTGGATAGCTCGTGACACACCTGCTTGACCGGCATGAAGCCCAGCAAATCCGCACTGGCGATACGGGCCAGCTCCACTCGGCGCAACGAGCGCGCCACCGCCACCGCTTTATCTGGGTCGGCGTGGCGCTTGCTGGAATTGACCAGCGCCTTGGAAACCTGTTCGGGCTTGGTTTCTAGCAGTTTGGGGCCAGTGGCGCCGTCGGAAAGCTGCTTGACCGAATCTGGGGCGCTAATAATCAGATCAGAGGTAAACGGCGAGGTACCTAGAATGTGCATGAGCCGCTGGCCCACAATTCCTTCATCGCGCAGCATGCGCAAGAACCACGACCTATCGTTCGCGGCCTCCGAGAGCTTGCGATAGTTCAACAGGCCCATATCGGGGTCTGCGGTATCAGCCAGCCATTCCATCAAGGTTGGCAGCAAAATCGCCTGGATGCGTGCCTTGCGCGAGGTTCCCGCCGCCAAGGAGGTCAGGTGCTCGAATGCGCGGTCGGGGTGGTTATAGCCCAACGCGGCCAGCTGCAGCTTGGCGGCCTCTGGCGAAAGCTTGAGCTCATCGGCGGACATGGTGACCACGGAATTAAGCAGCGGCCGGTAAAACAGGCGCGAGTGCAGCTCGGAGATCCGCAGGCGGATCCGGCGCAGGTGCGACAGCATGCGCTCGGCCGCCGACTCGGTGCCCTGCGGATAAAAGCCGGCGATGCGCGCCAGCCACTTCATCCCCTCTCCGTCGTCCTTTTCCGGCAGCGTGTGCGTGCGGCGGAAGCGCTCCAATTGCAGACGGTGCTCAAGCAGGCGCAGAAACTCATAGGCTTCAATGAGCTGGGTGCCATCCTCGCGGCCGACGTACCCTGCTGAAATCAGCGCCTCCAGCGCCTCCACCGTGGAAAGTGCGCGCAGCGTCTCATCGGAGCGACCATGGACCAACTGCAAGAGCTGGACAGCAAATTCGATATCGCGCAAGCCGCCCACGCCTAGCTTCAGCTCGCGGTGTTTGAGCTCTGCGGGAACGTTGGCCAGCACGCGGCGGCGCATGGCCTGTACGTCCTCCACGAAGGATTCGCGTTGCGACGCCGTCCACACCATCGGGCGGATCTGGTCCAAATAGTCCTGGCCTAGCGGGAGGTAGCCCGTCATAGCGCGCGCTTTGAGGAGCGCCTGGAATTCCCACGTCTCCGCCCACCGTTTGTAGTAGGCCACGTGGGATTCCAAAGTGCGCACCAATGCGCCCGACTTTCCCTCGGGGCGCAGGTTCGCATCTACCTCGAAAAAAGTGGTGGTACCAATGCGATTAAACTCCGCCGCTAGCCGCGTGGCCCTAGGGGTTGCCTCGCTGCCGACGAAGATGACGTCCACATCGGAGATATAGTTCAGCTCGCCTGCGCCACATTTGCCCATCGCCATGACTGCAAGCTGCGCATCCAAGGGTTCATCGCCGTAGATGGTGCGCACGGCACAGGCAAGGGAGGCGGTTAAGGCGGCGTCGGCAAGCGCGGTGGTCAGCGCCGCAATCTGGCGGAACCCTACCTCCGGCTGCTGCCTGGTCTGGCCCTTGCGGGAATGGAAGGTGCTCGCCACATCGCAGGCGGCAATGCGCATCATCAAAGTGCGGTAGGTCGTGCGCAGCGGCTGCTTATGCTCCCCCTCGCCGGCGCGGTAGGTGCCCGCCGCGCTCAAGTCCTCGCACGCCGGATCGGGCCGGTCCACGTCGTGAGCAAAGTCCGCAGGCTGGGCATCGACGGCACCAAGCAGGCTTTGTAGCATCTCTTCGGGCTGCGGAAGGGGTTTTTCTAATTCTCGCCACAGTTCAGGGTGCGCCGCGAGATGATCGCCAAAGGCGGTTGACGCCCCCAGTAGTGCGAAGAGGCGCACGCGCAAAGTTTCGTTGGACCGCACGGCATCATCTAGCTCTGGGGCTTGTTCATAGATGCGGATCAGATTATTGAGAGCCAGGTCTGGGTCACCCACGGCAGCGAGGGTCCACAACAGATCCGCTGATTCCGGATTCTTCCACCCCAGCTGCTCAATATCTTGCGCAGCATGCGGGCGGGTAAGACCTAGTGTGGCCGGTGAAGGCACAGCAGCAGGACGCATTTTTCTCCTAGAAGTTCAGGTTATTGCGCAGCTCAAAGGTGGTGATTTGGCTCTGATAGTGGTGCCACTCATCCCACTTGGAGCGCAGGAAGAACTCAAAGACGTGCTCGCCCAAGACTTCTGCCATGAACTCGGATTTTTCAAATTCTCGCAAGGCCTGATCCAAGCTGGTGGGTAGATCCTTATAGCCCATTGCCCGGCGCTCGCGGCGGGTGAGCTGGTGGACATCGTCCTCGGCCGGATCATCGAGCTCGTAGCCCTCGCGGATGCCTCGCAGGCCTGCTGCTAGTAGCACCGCATACCCCAGGTAGGGGTTCATCGAGGCATCAATGGAGCGGATTTCTACCCGGCGCGATTCTTCCTTGGTAAGCCGGTAGGTGGGAACGCGGACCAACGCGGAGCGATTCGATACTCCCCAGGTGGCTGCGCCCGGCGCCTCGTTGCCGAACATCAGGCGCTTATAAGAATTGGTCCATTGGTTCACAATCGCGGACATCTCCGTGGAGTGCTCCAAGATGCCGGCGATGAACTGGCGTCCGGTCTGGGACAAAGAGAATTCATCATCCGGATCGTGGAAAGCATTGGATTGGCCTTCAAAAAGGCTCAAGTGGGTGTGCATGCCTGAGCCCGGCAAATGTTCGAAGGGCTTAGGCATGAAGGTAGCGCGCACGTTGGAATTGGTGGCCACCTGCTTGATCACGTGCCGGAAGGTCATGATGTTATCGGCCATGGTGAGCACGTCCGCATGGCGCAGATCAATTTCTTGCTGGCCCGGCGCGGTTTCATGGTGGCTAAACTCCGTGGCGATTCCCAGCGATTCCAGCGCCAACATTGCCTTCCTGCGGAAAAGCGGGGCGGTATCGTGCGTTGCTTGGTCGAAGTAACCACCGTTGTCCGTGGGCACCAAGTCTGTAAGTTCGCGGCCGCGCTCGAAAAGATAGAACTCGATTTCTGGCGAGGCCATGCAGGTAAATCCATCGTTGGCGGCCTCAGTGACCTGGCGGCGCAGGATATGGCGCGGGTCCACCATGGAGGGCTGGCCGTCCGGCTGCGCGATATCGCAAAACATGCGGGCCGATTGCAGGTCCGGCTCATCCATATCAAAGGGCAGAATCTGGAAGGTGGAAGGATCTGGCAACGCAATAGTGTCAGACTCAGAGATACGGGAGAACCCTTCCACGGAAGAACCATCGAAGCCAACACCTTCTTCAAAGGCCGATTCCAGCTCGGACGGGCTCATGACCACGGATTTGAGGGCACCCAAAATATCCGTAAACCACAGGCGGATAAAGCGGATATCGCGTTCCTCAACCGTTCGTAGGACAAATTCGTGTTGGCTATTCATGCCTTAGACCTTACCGGCTTACCTCCGAGGGATGTACAGTTCATGCGACAGTTTTTCCGGGGAGAAAAGCGCAGGTCGCAAGGGTATCTAGGGGGTATCTAGCGGGGGCCTTTCCGCCAGGAGCCAGCTTCAGCGCATGCTTTGCTAAGTGGGCAAGCGAACACACGTACACCTCTTAAAGGACTAAGTTTTATGACCTCACACTGCGATGACCTTTCTGCTCACGTAATCGAACGCCTCATCACCGCCGCGCAACACGGTTGGGCACCGGCGGATTTAGAGCATGTCTTAGGCCCACACGCCTATCCCATTATCTACCGTGCTAGCCCCCATGTGCCGGCACGGATTACCTCCCCTGCCTTACGCAAGGCTTGGCTACAAATGGCACCGCCGGAAGAAAATTTCATTCCGCGCGATAAGCTGCGCGCCATTATTAAAGAGCTAATTCATCTGCCTAGGTTGCGCGATACTGAACTTTTGGCCTCTGGCGAATCCTTGCGAGAAGACGGCCTTAGCGATAAACAACGCAAAATTCGTGCAAAGGTCCTAGGCCTTCTACGCAAGGCTGAGTCCACCAGTTTTGAAGATGAGGCCGAGGTTCTTATTTCTAAAGCGCAGTCCCTGCAACAGAAGTATCGCATCGAGGATCTGCTTACATCCGAGCTCCCCGATCTCATTTCTCATCGCGTGCACATTCACCCGCCCTACATCAAGCACCAGGCTTCCCTGCTCAGCACCATCTCCGACGCCAATGGATGCACCACACTCCTCATCCATGACAAAGGTCTAGCCTGTGTGATTGGCGCTCCTGCCGATGCCGCCCATTGCGCCGACCTTTTTGCCTCCCTCAACCGTCAATGCGATTGGTTCATGCGCAATGGTGACGGCGCAGAAATTGCCCGCGCCACGGGCTCTACCGCCGCCTATCGCCGTAGCTTCCGGCTTTCTTATGCCGCCCGCATCGGTGAACTGCTCACTCAAGCAAATGAGGATGGCATCGCAGATAACCTGCGTGAGTCTCAGTATTGCTCACACCATGCAGAGGCTGTAGCCACCCAAACCCTTCCCGCATTGCAAGCACGCACCGATCACGCCATCGATACCCGCAACCGTCTCTTCCCCAATCTCACAGAGATGTCACTATCAATGAACAGTCTGCACGGCATCAACGATGGCATTGCCGCTGCCGATAAATCTCACTTAGGAGGAGACGCCTCAGGACTCGGTTCAGTTCCAGAAATTACACGGTAATTTCCCCTGTTCAATACACATCTTCGCCCCCGTTCCCTGCTAGCGAACGGGGGCGAATAATGGCACCACAACGAGGCCATTACAGGTAAGATCACCGATGAGATTGATTAGGTCTAGAAAGTAGAAGGTACGTGAATGTCTACACAGTCTTTTCTCGAAGTTGAAGCGAAATTCTCCGTAGCCGAGTCCACTCAGCTCCCTGAACTGACCCGCCTTGAGGGAGTTGACCACGTCGCGGACACGCGCCACCACGCACTATCCGCCATCTACTACGACACTGAAGACCTCCGCCTCACCCACGCAAAGATCACCCTCCGCCGCCGCACCGGTGGCAATGATGATGGTTGGCATATCAAGATTCCTAGCGAGGCTGGCCGCACTGAAATCCACGCCGAGCTGGGAGAACCTGTAGATGGCCGCTACGAAGTACCTGAAGAGCTTCTCCACCAGGTCCGCTCAATTGTCCGCCACAATGAGCTCGCCCCAATTGCTCAGGTAGACAACAAGCGTACCGAGATGGTCCTAGCGGATACCGAGAATAAGCCGGTAGCAGAATTCTGCGATGACCACGTCACCGCCTTTTCCTTCCTTCCTGGTGGCCAGCAGCAGTCGTGGCGCGAGTGGGAAGTAGAGCTCGCGGGTGAGCTACCTGGTACCGAGGAAGGAACGCAGTTCATTCGCCGTGCTACTTCCCTGCTTATCGGTGCCGGCGCTCGCGTATCTTCTTCCCCATCCAAGCTGAAATCGGCCTTGGGTGATTCTTATGCCAACGCCCCGCTTCCCCCGGCCTTGGTAACGCCGGACGTGGACTCGGACTCCCCTGCCGCCGCCGTGATCACCGCGCTGCAAGCTAACCGCGACAAGCTGGTTGATTATGATCCACGTGTGCGCCGCGATGAGTGGGATTCGGTGCATCAGATGCGTGTAGCTACCCGCGAGCTGCGCAGCCACCTTCAGACCTTCCACGGCATTGTGGTCGGCCCAGAAATCGAAAAAATTGAAGCCGAGCTCAAGGAGCTCGCCGGCATCTTGGGCGTTGCTCGCGATGCGGAAGTTGTGGAAGAGCGCTGGCAGAAGCTGTTGGAATCCGAAGATTCTGACACCTTGGATGACTCCACCCGCGAGCACATTGCACAAGATATGGGCACCGCCTACCGCCGTGCGCACCGTCGCGTTATCGCTGCCCTTGATTCCGAACGTTACCTAGAGCTGCTGGAGTCCCTTGACCGCCTGCTCGCAGACCCGCCAACGGCCGATAAGCAGCAGGAGTCCGTTCGGGCAGCAAGCGAGGCGGAGGCGACGGAGGAACAGTCCTCTGCGGAAGAGGACGCCGCTACCCCTACCGAATCCAGCGAGGACAGCGCGCCTGCTGCGGAGAAGTCCGAGCACAAGCCGGAGAAAAAGAAGTCCAAGGACAAGTCCGCCGACATGGATACCGTGATGGCGCAGCACCTTGAAAAGGCCTATAAAAAGCTGGTTAAGCGCCATAAGAAGGCCGTGGAGAACTGGGATAACCAGGAATTGTCCCTGCACGAGCGCGAGGATTATTTCCACGATATGCGCAAGGCAGCAAAGAAGCTGCGCTATGCAGCTGAAGCAGCTGGTTCTGCCACCAACCTCAAGACCAAGCGCCTCTACAAGGCCTGCAAGCAGATGCAGTCGGTGCTCGGTGACTTCCAGGATTCGGTGACTTCGCGCGATAAGCTGCTCGATCTGGCAGAGTCCGCTCGCCGTCGTGGGGAAAATACCTTTGGCTACGGTCTGCTCTATCAGCGCGAGCGCACCATCGGGCTAAAGGCTCTTGACGATTACGCCGAGTCTTTCAAAGACATCAAGGCGGCGTTTAAGCCGCTGCGTAAGAAACTAAAGTAGCCGCGCTTCCCAGACAGTTACTGGGAAACACGGCGTAGAAAAAGATGGCTGGAGGTTATTTACTTCCAGTCATCCTCTTTGTCTGCGGCATCTGCCGCATCATTGCGGGCTTGGGCGATTTCGATGGCGTTTTCTGCCTCTTCGCGGGTGTCATACGGGCCCATCCGATTTTCCCAGCCAGAAGTTTTGCCTTGGCTGACTTCCTTAGTGGCGGGATCAAAGAACCACTTCTGGTCTGCATCGCTCATGAAACTATCCTCTCAGTCGTTGCATCAGCGGCACCGGCTAAGTGCTGCCGCTGATATGGCTTGTGCCCACACTACCTACGCCGTCTCACCGATGCCCGCTAGAATGTGGGCAGCACAATTCTTTTATACGAATCCATGTCGTATTCCCCGCCACCGCGCACATAGGTGGCGGGCGTTCGTTGCTTTAAACGCACCACCGCGTGTGTGGGGCAACGAAGACTACTGGTCTCAGAACCTGGAAAAGGAGCTTTAGCACCCATGCCACTGTGGTCAACGCCTGCAGAGCCTGTAGCCGAGCGCGCCGCCCAAGCACATACCGAGTTCACGGGCAGCGCTCCAACGCATACCGCCAGCGCGCCGGCAACGTGGTCCCTCATTGGTGAACACATTGACCACTTCGGCGGCATTGTTGCCATGTGCGTGGACAAGCTACGCACCGCTGCTGCAGTAAGCCCGCGCACCGATGGCGTGGTGGCCGTACATTTCCACCCATCTCAGGGCGAGACTGCTCATGACTCGATTAGTCTGCAAGCGCTCGCAGAGCTGGCAACAGCGCAACAACCCACCACGGATGCAGAGGGACAGCCAATCATTCCACCGGCACCGGAAGGAGGTCTGGCCGCTCGCGTGGGTGGCATCGTCCACACGATGATTAACCGCCAGTTGCTCTCTCGTGAGACAGCCGGCGCGGATATCACCATCGCCTCCGATATTCCGGAAGGTGCGGGTTTGGGTGCAGATGCCGCCGCGGATGTCGCGGTAGCGCTGGCCCTCATGGGGGCCGATGCGGACCTGGATGCGCCGCTAAGGGCCCGGGTGGCGGATGTATGCACCCAGGCCGTTACTACCTTTGGTGCGCGGCCGCCTTTGCGTGCCCGCCACAGCGCAGCCCTGCGCAGCACGGGTGAGGGCGTATGCATCATGGATTACGCCGATGGTTCTGTCACCCACGCCCCGCACCTTGTAGGCCGCGAGATAGCTGCCTTCGCAGTGGCGGTGCCGGAAGATTTTTCCGCGCAGGAGGAAAAGGCTATCGCCGATATCCGCCAGCGCCAGCGCTTTATCGACGATGCGTGCCACTCCTTTGGCACCGATTCGCTGCGCTTGCTTCCCGACGCCCAACAGCGCGTCCTTGATTGGCTCAAAGCCGTCCACAAGGTCTACGGCGAGGAGGGCCGCCCGAGTATCAGCGCCGCCACGGAGTGGATGGCCTTTTATGAGGACGAAACTGAGCGCGTAGAAAAGTTCACTCGCTTCCTGCGCTCGCACCGCGGCGCGGAGCTCTTCCCTATCCTTTTGCAGTCGCAGTCCTCCCTAGCCAATATCTACGGCTTGGATTCGGCGGAAAAGCTCGCCGAGCTGGTCACGGTCCGCGGCGCCGTAGCGGGCCGTTCGGCACACGCGGGGACTTCAAATGCGGTCATTGCCTACGTTCCGGCGAAAAGCGCGCACAACTTTGCGGCCGACCTGGCGGAAGACGGCCTGCTCGTAGTCGAGTTGCAGCCTGGCGAGGCCGCGCGCGGCGAAAGCTAGTAGCCTCTCCGGCTAATCAGCAGGCCACGCAAAGAGCACCTCGCGCGAATCGGTATCCGCTGTCACCAGCGAGACGGTGGTTTCGCTGCCGGTTTCTGGCGCGCCTACAGATTGGCCGAAGACGGGTGGCTCCGGAACAAAAATCCGAGCTTTGTCCCGCTTCGGATCGCCGCTGACAACGGTGGCCGGGAAATTGGTGCCCAGCCAAGGGCGCAGCACGGTGGCCTCGGTGAGGTTAAGGCAGGCCTTATCCACCTGGGAGGCAAGCTGCGAAGTAGAGCGCATTGCGCCAATGACGTCCTTGGCGCGCTCCCCCACCCAGCCGGGAACCTCGTAGTCGCCGCATAGGGCTAGGCAGGCCTCAGTGGCGAACCTATCGGACAGGCGCCGCAGCGGCGCGGTCACGTGTGCATAATAGCCGCCTATCCCGGCATGCACCTGCGCCTCCTGTTCTCCTAGCCACGCATAATCGGCGCCCCGCAAAAGGCTTTGGGCTTCGCGCATGACGGCCATGCCCCGCGGGGAATCGGCGTCGACGCTGAGGAGGAATTGAGGAATGGGGGCGTCGCCAAGCGCAAAGCCTAGGGCCTGCGCCTCGGCGCGAAATTGACGCTCGTGCTCCGGCTCGGCCGCGGGCAGGGTGCGCAAGAAGCCCACGCCAGCTTCCTGCATGAGGCACCCAGCGCACATGCCAGCAAGCAAAGACATCTCCGAGTTAAAGTCCATGACCTCATAGCGCGGCTCGATGATGAGCTCAAAGGTGCCGTCAGCATTTTCCACCACGCGCTGGGAGGGCAGGCGCAAGGAAATGGCCGCACGGCGCAGGGAGGATTCCTGGCGCAGCCTGCCGACCACCGGCAGCAAAGCAATAGATGGGTGGAGCTTGCCGGCCGCGAGGTCCGCATGCGCGCCTTCATAATCCAGGCGGGCCTGGGAGTAAATCAGCGCGCGCTCGACGTGGAAGGACTCCACCTCGCCGTTGCCATCCAAGTCAAAGGTCCACAACACGGCCGGTTTATCGGTGCCAGGCAACAGCGAGGCTCGATCCTCCGAAAGCTCGGGCGGGTGCAGGCGCGCGGGTTCATCGGGAAGATAGATGGTCTGGCCGCGGCGGAAGGATTCGCGCTCCAGCTCGCTGCCGGGCTCAATGAAAGCAGCAACGTCCGCGATGGCATAGTAGACACGGTATCCGCCCTCGCGTTCTTCGATGTAAACCGCCTGATCCAAGTCCATGGAGCCGGCGGGATCCAGGGTCACGAAGGGAATTTCGCGGGCGTCGCGGCGCGAGTCGGCGTATCGGTCCTGCGCGCGGACGGCCTGGTCGGTGACCTCGGCCGGAAAATCGGTGGCTACCGAAAATTCTGCGGCAATAGCGCGGAAATCAAGCGGGGCGGCATAAAGCTTCATGCCCACCACCATAAACGTAGTAGGGCGAATGAGTCGGCCTATAAGCCGGATTCTGTCTAATCGCGGCACTCCCTGGGAAGCACCGCGCGGTGAACATCCATCTAGACCAACCGTTGCCAGTTGGTTCCAGCAGCTACCTTCAGGCTCGAGCGAGCAGCCTTAAAACGCCTGATCGGGCCCCGCAACGTGGCGGGGCCGTGATGCCTTGCTCCCGGTGGGGTTTACCCAGCCACCGCCATCACTGACGGTGCTGGTGCGCTCTTAACGCACCGTTTCACCCTTACCTTGCTGCTCCAACTTGGGCCGAAGCTCAAGCGGAGGCACAAGGCGGTCTACTTTCTGTTGCACTTGCCCGCGGGTTTCCCCGGGTTGCCGTTAGCAACCACCGTGCTCTGTGGAGTCCGGACTTTCCTCGGCGCCCACGCGGCAGCACGTGGCTACCCGTTTGAAGCGACGCGATCACCCGGCCGGCTCATTCGCGTTCCTTATTCTAGCGCAGGCCTGCCAGGTGGCCCACATCGTTAAATCCGTGCACCATAGAGCCGCCATCCCAGAACTCCACCCGCGAAATGGCCGCCAGGTCTAAGAAGAGGTGTCCAAAGGTGGCTGGGCCGGCATCGAGCGCCTGGCGGATGAAGGACTTAATCGGGTTGACGTGGCTAACCACCAACACGGTCTTGCCTGCGAAGCGCTCTTGGAGCTCCTTGCGGGTGGTGCGCACGCGGCGGTTGACCGCTTGCAGCGATTCGCCGCCCGGACAGGCGACGCTCGCATCGTGCAGCCATTCCTCGTGGAGTTCCGGATCGCGCTGGTGGGCCTCGGCTGCGGTCTTGCCTTCCCACGCACCGAAGTCCACCTCGATGAGGCCTTCGACGGTTTCTACCGCGATATCGCGGCCATTGGCTACGGCCGATGCAGTTTCCTGGCAGCGACGCAGGGGCGAGCAGACGATGGCATCAAAGTCGGTGCCGGCAAGCGCTTGGGCAGCAGCAAGCGCCTGCTTTTGTCCGAGCTCCGTAAGGCCCGGATTGGCGCGGCCGGAGTACTGCTTGGCGGCCGACATCTCCGTCTGCCCGTGGCGAAGCAAGATAAAGCGAGTGGTAGGTCCGCGATCCCCCAGCCAATCGGTGGGGTGCGGCGCGGTGGTGTCCTGCTCCGCGGCTGGGGCTGACTCGGAGTCTTCTTCGTTAGCAACAATGCCTTCTGGGTGCCCGGCGGCCGCGGCATCCATGGCGTCATTAGACAGGGCGTCTGCCACCTTGTTTTTGGCACGCGGTACCCAGTCCAGGCTGAAAGAAGAAAAGCCGTTGATGTATTCGCGGGCGCGCAGGGCCAGCTTCTGCATATCAGGGTGCTTGATCTTCCAGCGGCCGTTGATCTGCTCCACCACCAACTTGGAATCCATGTGGAATTCCACCTCGGTAGCGCCCATCTCGGTGGCGGCTTCAAGGCCGCGCAGCAGGCCGTTGTACTCAGCGACGTTATTGGTGGACTTGGTTCCTACCACGTAGACAATTTCGCGCAGGATGCGCTGACCGCTGCTGTCATAGATAACGGTGCCGGAACCCGCTACTCCGGGGTTGCCGCGGGAGCCGCCATCAGCGTAAATGATGACCTTCATCAGACCAGGCGCACCAGGTAGGAGCCGCAATCGCCGCACTGCGGCAGCTCATCGGCCGGGGCATTGCGCACAGCGTTCTGCTCGGCCGGCGGCAAGACGATGAAGCAACCGCCGCAGGCGCGGTTGGCCTTGAACTGGGCAGCGCCTACGCCATTTTCCTCGCGCTGGGTATCGTACTCGCTGAGCACTCCGGCGGGCAGTTGATCGCGCAGCTCGCCGATGCGCACGGCCGGATCTTCTTGATTGGCGGCCGCTTCCTTAGCCGCCTCGGCCGCACGGCGCAGCTTTTCCAGCTTGCGCTCGGAATCGGAAACGCGCGCGCCGTGGACATCCAGATTGGAACGCAGCGCGTGCACCTCGTTATGTGCCTCCTGCAGCTCGCTCATGAGATCTGCGATGCGGGACTTGGCAGCGTAGAGGTCGTGCTCCAGATCCTTGCGGGTTTCTGGGTCCACTGCGGCGCCGAGCTGGCGCTTATCATCGCGCTCGCGCTGGCGCAGCTTGCGCTCATCGGCCTGGATGCGCAGGATTTCGGTCTCCATGTCATCGACGGCCATCTGCGCAGAACCGGAGGCATCCAGCAGCCGCTTGTGCTCCTCCTTGGCCTTGTCATACTCGGCTTGTTCCGGGATTTCCTTCTTTGCGCCATGGCCCTGCGAGCGTTCCAGGTTGGCCAGCTCCAGCAGTACCGGCTGTAGTTCTTGCGATAGTTTCACTTATGACTCCTTTGGGTGCGCAGAGATAGTCCACGGGTCGGTGCGCAGGCTAATAATTTCCGTATCCAGTTCTAAAGCATTCTCTACGATATCGCGCGCCTGGGCCGTCCACGGAAATTCGCTGGCCCAGTGGGCGGTATCGATGACGGCGGGGCCGCCGGCGCGCAGGTGCTCATCCACCGGGTGGTGGCGCAGATCCGAGGTAACGTACACGTCCACGCCTAGCTTCGCGGCCGCGGAGAGGAAAGAATCTCCCGAACCGGAAGACACGGCCACGGTGCGCACCTTCTGTTCCGGATCGCCGGCGGCGCGGATACCCCAGGCGGTCTCCGGCAGGGCATTAGCCACGTGCTGGGTGAACTCACGCAGGGTCATCTCCTGCGGTAATTCTCCCACACGCCCCAGGCCGAGCGCCTCATCCAGGTCCTGGTGGCCGGCGGTTTCCGTGATGTCATAGGCCGGCACCTCATAAGGGTGGGCGGTATGCAGAGCCTGCAGCAAAGAGGAGCGAAGTGCGGCTGGGGCGACGAACTCGACACGGAGTTCCTCGCCTCGGTGCAGCGCGCCGATCTCGCCTTCGGTCGGGTCAGCTCCCTCCTCGGGCTGGAATTGGCCCGTGCCCGCGATATCGAAGGAGCAGTGGGAGTAAGAGCCGATGTGGCCCGCGCCGGCGTCGAAAAGCGCCTGCTTTACCTCCTCGGCCGCGGCGACCGGCACGTGCACGCCCCACTTATCCACGCCCTGGGGCTCCGGCACGATGGGCCGGCCGGGGTTGATGCCTACCAGCTCCGCGAGCTTATCGTTGACGCCCGGCCGCGCCTTATCCGCGTTGGTGTGGGCCGCAAAGAGCGCAACGCCATTGCTGACCAACGTGTGCACTACCTTGCCCTTGGGCGTATCGGCCGCCACGGACTCCACCCCGCGCAAAAGCAACGGGTGGTGAACCACGAGCATGTCCGCGCCGAGCTCCACCGCGCGCTCGGCCACCGCTTGGGTGCAGTCCAAAGCGAAAGCCACCCGCTTTACCTCCGCGGTCGGATCCCCGCAGATAAGCCCCACGGCATCCCACTTTTCCGCCAGGTGCGGCGGGTAGGCCTCATCGAGTACGCGGCGGACATCGCCCACGCTCACAGTGGACATGGAGGTGCTCCTTTATGCTCGTTTCATGGAATAGTTACTACTGCTATATCCTATCTTCCGCACCACAGTACTATTCGCGCGAAGGGGTTTTCCGCATGACCGAGACCGATACCCGCTCCGGCCTTTACCTCGTTTTTGTTTGCACCGGAAATATCTGCCGCTCCCCCATGGCAGAGATCATCGTGCGCGATGAAATGGAAAAGGACATGCTAGACCTCGTCGCCACCGTAGATTCCTGCGGCCTCGGCGGCTGGCATGTAGGCCAGGGCGCGGACGAACGCGCAGTTGCCGAACTGCGCCGCGGCGGTCACGATGGCGGTTCCCACCGCGCGGCCAAGCTGGGGGCAGAGCACATGGACGCTGATCTCTTCATTGCTATGGACAAGGGCCACCGCGCGGCCCTCATTGAGCACGGCATCGATCCCGACAAGATTCGCCTGATGCGCAGCTTCGACCCCAACTCCCCGGAGGACGCGGACGTGGCAGACCCGTATTACGGTTCCGCAGCGGATTTTGAAACCACACGCAAGAATATCGAGGCCGCCGTGCCTGGCCTGCTGGATTGGATTCGCGCTAACCGCGACTAGACTAGGCCCCATGCTAAAGACGTTCCTTAAGCCGGGTTGGGTTCTACTGCTACTTTTCGTCGTGGCTTTTTCCTACCTTGCTTTTACCGTCCTTGCCCCGTGGCAATTGGGCAAGGACGATGACATTGTGGAACGCAACGAGCTCATCACCCACGCCTATGAGGCTGACCCCCAGCCGGTGGAAGACCTCGTGGATGGCAACGGCGCCATCAAGGACGATGAGTGGTCCCGCGCTACCCTGCACGGCCATTACCTGCCGCAGGATGAGGTGCTGCTGCGCCTGCGCCCGGTCGATTCCGGTCCGTCCTACCAATCTCTGGTTCCCTTCCGCACCGATTCCGGCCTGACCATCCTGGTTAACCGCGGCTGGGTCAAGGCCGGCGAGGCCAACGCCGTGCCAGATATCCCTGATGCTCCCTCGGGCGAGAGCACTCTCACCGGCATGATCCGCGCCGATGAGGCCGAGCACCAGTCCGCCCCCATTAAGCAAGAGGGCTACCAGCAGGTCTACTCCATCCATACGGAGCAGATTGCCTCGCTTATCGACGCCCCCCTGGCCCACGACTACATCCAACTCTCCGCCGATCAGCCCGGCGTGCTCAACCCCATGCCGATCCCACAGCTAGACCGCGGCAACCACCTCTCCTACGGCTACCAATGGATTGCCTTCGGCATCATGGCCCCGCTGGGCTTGGGCTACTTCGTATGGTCCGAAATCCGTGAGCGCCGCCGCCTGCGCGAGGAGGAAGAGGCCCTCGCCGCCCTCGATGCCGATGCCTCAACCCCATCCGAGCCTGCCACTGCTGAGGCCCCTGCTGCGGACCACAGCCCCGCAGAGCCAACGGCCAGCACTGACTCCGCCCCCCCCGCGAGCATGCAGCCCGCACGACGATTCCTCCGCCGTTGCCGCCGCATCCTCCTCGCACGCCGCCAGCCGCCGCAATCGCTCGCGCTACGGCGACTCCAAACCAGATCACTACGCCAAGCTGAACAAACGCCGCCGCGAGCGCTACTAACCCCTCTCCTCTTGGAGCATAACGTGGCCACAAGTTAGGGCTAAGGGTCAAAAAGTGTGTCTGGGATCGGGGATTTCTAGGGTCTGTCCTGTATATTCTCGCAGGTGCTGTTCAAGGGCAATTTGCTTATAGAGGCTCACCCACGGGTCTGCCTTTTCCTGGGCTGATTATGGCTATATTTCCGCGAGCTCATGTTTTGAGATAACTAACCGACATCACTGTTGTGCTGAGATGCTCTTGGTGCTCCCGCCTCGCCTGGCGGCTCGTCGGGTTGCCGTCGAAAGTACAGGTGATACCGCTTTCTGAGAGACAGATGCTAAAGCATATGCCGCAACATATGTCCCGCCATATAGCAAGAAATATGTCAGGGGCGACGGTGGTTAGTGGTATGCCTACAGGTAAATATTCCGCCGGTGGCCAACATCGATGACGTTAATGACTACGACATCTTCGTAAATAGAGGAGGTTACCCGGTAGTCTCCTACTCTCCACCGCCACAAGCCAGACTTGTCTCCAACGAGTCCCTTACCGCCCACGCGAGGATCGTCTAACTCTGCTACCTCGCGGAAAAACTTACTGATGTGTTTTTGTACTGGCTTATCAAGCTTCCGGAAAGATTTTGCAGCACGCGGAGTAAACCTAATCGACCAAGCCACACTCGTCCTCTAGTTCCTGGAGCGAAATCGTCTCTAGCTCGCCGCGTCGAGCTGCCTCAGCTTCTGCCTCAAGCATGTATACGTACTCAAGTTGATCTAAATAGGAATCAAGGGCCTTGCGAAGATAAAAGGCTCCAGATCGCCCTGTTCGAGAAGCAAGCGCATCAAGGCGCTCCTTTTGCTGGGCATCAACGCGCAAGCTAATTACCGATCCACGCATGTAAACATGTTTACATGAGGTAGAACGATTTGTGTGAAGCGTCCTGGGTTTAGTTCCTACCTCAGCTAAGGAAGGATTGAACTATGCCTAGAAAGTATTCCGTCGAGTTCAAGGAGAAGGCGGTCCATCAGATCATCGAAATGGTCCGCCTGGAATCTTGCTCACTGCAACGCGCCTACACGGAGGTCGGTGAGCTGCTTGGAGTATCTCACCACACGTTGCGGGCCTGGTACCGTGACAGCGCCTCAGTACGCGATAATTCTGACGCTTCAGGCGGCGAAACAATGGAAGAAGAGCTCAAGCGTCTGCGCCGCGAAAACCGCGAACTGAAACGAGCAAACGGGATTCTTAAAACAGCTTCGGCTTTTTTCGCAGCGGAACTCGACCGACCCACGACCAAATGATCTCCTACATCGACGCGTACAAAGATCAATTTGGGGTCGAGGCCATCTGCCGAGTCCTTAAACAAGCAGATCGTGGATTCATTACTTCACGCGGCTACCGCAAAGCCACCACACGTGTTCCCAGCGCAAGAGCCTTAAGCGATAGCCTGCTCATCCCAGAAATACAGCGTGTGCATGCGGAGAATTTCTCGGTCTACGGCATCCGCAAAATGTGGCACGCGATGAACCGCGAAGGCTTTCATATTGGTCGCGACAAGACCGCACGACTGATGAAACTTGCAGGTGTTTCCGGCCGCCGACGTGGGCGAACCCCAATAACAACGGTAAGCCCGAAGACACCGGATCATCGCCCGGACCTAGTGCGCCGAAACTTCCGTGCCCAAGCGCCAGGCAGGTTGTGGGTTGCCGACATTACCTACGTTCGTACCCTGTCAGGATTCGCCTATACCGCGTTTGTCGTGGATGTCTTCAGCCGAAAAATTGTTGGTGTTGCTACACGCTCGACAATGCGCACCGATGCGCTGCCCATGGAGGCATTGGAACATGCGTTAACGACTGCAGGACGAATCCATGGAAACCAACTAATTCACCACAGCGATCGGGGCAGCCAGTACGTGTCACTGAAGTATTCCACCGCGCTAGCGGAATCCGGAATCCGTCCGAGTGTGGGAACAGTCGGCGATTCTTACGACAATGCACTAGCCGAAACAGTCAACGGTCTCTACAAGGCGGAACTGATTCATGCTCAAGGTCCGTGGACGTCGGTCGGAGAAGTCGAATTGGCCACCTTGCGGTGGGTGCATTGGTGGAACACCAAGCGGCTTCATGAAGCATTGGACTACGCCACCCCACAGGAAGTAGAAACCGAGTACTATCTCACCCAGCCCATCAACACAGGGCCGTAAAAGAAGCGGAACTAAACCCAGGACGCTTCAGTAGACCTATAGCGCCGTTATTCAAAATAAAACTCACCGTGGGAGGAGTCTCGCCCCTTTTTCAAGAGACCTCTTCCTGCCCCCAAAGATAGCTTCGGAGAGCCTCCCCCTCTTTCATACGCGCGGTGGAGAATGGGCGCATCATGCTTGCAGAGCGTCTTTTATTTCTTGATTAATCTATAAAAGCCCAGATAGCACTTAAAAATCGGGGCATTTCAAGTTGATATGCCTAATCCTTTTATAGAAAAAAGGGGTAATTGACATTAGCTATTGCGTTGACTCCTTCGGTGGCGGAGGCATCTACGGATTCCGTTCCGGTAAAGCGAGCCGGTGAACGTGGTGTCTACGCACGCGTTGAAAAGACAAATGGTGATGATAGTGTTCCTGCCGTTCAACCGTACGCTGCGACTCCAGATTATGGACCGTGCGTACTCGAGCCTACAGAAGTTCATGTACGAACTAGGGCCTGACCCCCGGAAAGTGGACACGTCGGGGATCAGGTCCAAGAATCACCCCGATGTCACCAGTGCAGCAGCATTTTCCCAGATCATCGCCTGCTGCGCTGCGCTGACAAGCTGAACAGCACTAGCTCAATGAATTGGCTCTAGTGTCGCGCACGTTGGGGCGGTGGCGTAGTAGTTGCTGCCTGGCCGGCGTTTCCTAGCACAGCGTCGGCCGTACTGATTAGCCCCACGATTAGGACTTCGCTGACACCGTCTACCCCCCAGTTAGCCGGCCTGGAAGCTGGAAAATCTAGCCCCAATGACGCACCCATCCAGACACACATTTTGTCCCTTAACCCAAACAGGACGACCAGCCCTCTACGACAACGCTATCGACACCAACTACACCCATTCAATCGGCATCCAAAAAAGCCAAATCTAGCCCAAGCGACACGCCGAGCCAGACACACATTTTGACCCTTAACCCTTAAGCCACCCTTACCCCCACTTACGCAAAAATGACCGCCTCCCGGAAACGAATCCGAGAGGCGGTCTGTCTTGTGCGGCCTGAGGGGATCGAACCCCCGACCTATTGGGTGTAAACCAATTGCTCTTCCAGCTGAGCTAAAGCCGCATGCGCTCTTGCGCTGTTAGAAACAGTAGCGCAGGTTGCTAAAGCAACACAAATCGGCAGGTAAAGCCCTACTTCTTAGTGTAGCCGCGCTGCACCAAGCACGAGCCTTGCCACTCGCCTAGGCGCTCCGCCTTGGTCTGCACTAGGCCTGCCAGCTGAGCGGACTCAGAGATGAGCCCAGGCTCTACGGTTCCCGGCTTGCCGGCACCCGGGGTAAGCAGCCAGACTGCGCCGTTATCGGCCAGCGGGCGGCTCGCGTCCACCAGTCCATCCACAAGGTCGCCATCTTCTTCGCGCCACCAAAGAAGAACTACATCGCACAGCTCGTCATTTTCTTCTTCCAAGAAGTCATCACCGAGCACGGCCTCGATCGATTCAGAGATCGCGGTATCGCAATCCTCGTCCCAACCAAGCTCCAGGGCGATTTGCCCTTCCTTGATTCCGAGCTTGACTGCAGCGTCAGCCACTATGCATTTCCTTCCTGATTTAGTGAATGTCTGGTCCGCCTATCGCCCACATCCTGCGGGTAAATCGCGGCTTAATAGAAGTATTTTAACGCCCACCGGACCCTTTTACCCGCCTAAGGGCCGCAATTCCCCCATTTTGCAGGCCCTACCGCTGCCGGAGCCGAATCCACAGAGTTAGCAAACTACCCTCTTTTACCCCACCGAACTTCGCAAAGATACTGGTTATAGCAATGTAGCGTACCGCACGTCCCCTTAAGTCGGACTTCACAACGACTGTGGATCTGTGAGCGCGTATCCTAGTAAGCAAACTGTGCAGACCCTTAAATAGGAGGTTTAAATGGCCGAGAAGGACGCCCACCAGGGCGACTCCAACTTCCCCCTCATCCGCGACGGCGTTGCATCCTATCTTCACGATAATGATCCAGAAGAGACCCGCGAGTGGATGGACTCCCTCGATGGTCTGCTGGACCACTCCGATCCGGAGCGCGCACGCTACCTGATGCTGCGCCTGCTCGAGCGCGCTACCGCGAAGCGCGTTGAGATGCCATCGCTGACGTCTACGGACTTCGTCAACACCATCCCCACCACCATGGAGCCGGAGTTCCCAGGTGATGAGGAGCTGGAAAAGCGCTACCGCCGCTGGATTCGCTGGAACGCAGCCGTCATGGTGCACCGCGCACAGCGCCCAGGCATTGGCGTGGGCGGACACATCTCCACCTACGCAGGCGCTGCCCCGCTGTATGAGGTCGGCCTGAACCACTTCTTCAAGGGCAAGGACGATCCTTCGGGCGGCGACCAGGTCTTTTTCCAGGGCCACGCTTCCCCAGGCATGTACGCGCGCGCATACATGGAAGGCCGCCTTACCGAAAAGGATCTGGACAGCTTCCGCCAAGAGGTCTCCCGCGGTGAGGGCGAGGGCCTGCCCTCCTACCCGCACCCGCGCCTGATGCCATGGTTCTGGGAATTCCCCACCGTATCCATGGGCTTGGGCCCGATTAACGCTATCTACCAGGCGCGCTTTAATAAGTACCTGGAGACCCGCGGCATCAAGGACACCTCCAATCAGCACGTATGGGCTTTCTTGGGCGATGGCGAGATGGACGAGCCAGAATCCCGCGGCCTGCTGCAGATCGCATCCCTCTACGAGCTGGATAACCTCACCTTCGTGGTCAACTGCAACCTGCAGCGCCTTGACGGCCCGGTTCGCGGCAATACCCAGATCATCCAGGAGCTGGAATCCTTCTTCCGCGGCGCCGGCTGGGAGGTCATCAA
>Ga0181456_100010_pt2 | contig 19972 bp, 17 predicted proteins | sample InSIn3SAF170_2_FD_119057 | JGI IMG/M metagenome (GOLD analysis project Ga0181456, IMG submission 119057) | Clean room microbial communities from NASA Spacecraft Assembly Facility at Jet Propulsion Laboratory, Pasadena, California, USA -... ...
TACAAAACGTAATGATTACTATTTACATTTAGATAAGAATGAGGCATAATATATATACAAGGAGGGATAGAGATGAAATTAGATTTACAGACTGCTCGTCGTAATTTAAATAGCCCTAACATTAAAACAAGAAAGCGTGCTTTGAAAATTATTAAACAACATAAAAGAGCGAAATAATTGTTTTAATTTGACTATATTGTATATCTAACTATATTTTCGAGTATCCCTAGCTCGTCAATATATAACTCTATACTTACTATTTCCTTACATTACTTCACATATTTAAGAGCTGCATATACACTCACTCCTTGTGTACATGCAGCTCTTTTTTATAAGTAATATTTATCTTTAACTTCTAAGTCATCTGTTAATTCATAAACAAGCGGGGCACCTGTTTTAATTTCATAGTTGATAATATCCTCATCAGAAACATCTTCAAGATATTTAATTAATGCACGAATAGAATTTCCGTGTGCAGAAACTAATACCGTTTGACCATCTAATAAATATTGTGAAATGTGATCAGTCCAAAATGGAATCACACGCACTAGAGTATCTTTTAAGCTTTCTGAATATGGCATCATGCGCTTGTCTAAATGATTGTAACGACGATCAGCTAAATATGCTTCACGTTGTTCTTCAGTTTCTGCTGGTGGTTTCACATCATAAGAACGACGCCAAATGTGAACTTGTTCTTCACCGAATTCTTTCCTAGCATCATCTTTATTTAAACCTTGCAACCCACCATAGTGACGTTCATTTAAGCGCCAACTTTTGTATACTGGAATCCATTGTTGTTTAGATTCAGTTAAAATATAATGCGTTGTATCTAAAGCACGTGTCAGTAATGATGTAAATGCTACATCAATCGCAATATTATTTTCTCTTATTTTTTCTCCTGCTCTAGTAGCTTCATTAATACCTAGTTCCGATAAATTAACATCTTCCCATCCAGTAAATAAATTTTTAGCATTCCATTCACTTTGTCCATGACGACATAAAATTAATTTTGGCATAACTAATAACCTCTTTCCTTTTATCTTAGGATGTTATTTCAGGAAAACTGAAATGATTTAACTTTTGTTTTGCTTTAAAATCCAAAAATTAAACCGCTAGTTTATAGATATAGAATACATAAACCTTATTCCCCATTTTCATTTATTTAATTCATAAACAAATAAATAACTTCCTATTAACAAATCATATTATACACCTTTACGATACATTTTTCTAAATATCTAAAAATATTTTTAGGTTAACCTAATTTATGTGTAGATAAAAACGCTTCAGTAGATAACTTTATACCTACCAAAGCGTTAAAATATTTATAAATGATCTGGTTCAGGATGTACATAGACTGAGGATATACCTTGTTTATGTAAATGATGTTCAACTTTATCACAAATTTGATGTGCTTCTACTAATGATAAATTCGCATCTACAACAATGGTTACATCAATAAATACGCTACTTCCATGATAGCGTCCTTTAATACTTTTAACATCTTGTACTTCATCAACTTCTAAGATATCGTTACGATACTCTTCTAATTCTGTCTCATTAAATCCATCACTTAACATAAAAATGGCTTCCTTGAAAATGCCAAAACCTGTATACACAATCAATAAACCTAAAAGTGTAGCTAAAATAATATCGACAATCGGAAATCCAATTTGTGTAAATATTAATCCAATTGCTGTACCGATACTAACTAAACTATCAGATAGATTATCTTTTGCAGCTGAATTCAAAGAACTACTTTTAGTCTTTTTAGCTAAGCGTTGATTTATAACAAAGACAGCCAACATGACAAGACCACTGATTAAACTGATAATAATTGTTATTGCATTTGGTACAACATCATCTTCTTTAAATAGACGAGGCGCATTCTGGATAACTACTTGAATACCAACAAACATAATAACGAATGACACCAACAATGAAGATATGTTTTCAGATTTCAAATGACCATATGGATGATTTCTATCAGCAGGTTTAATAGAAATTTTCAATCCAATAATAACAGCTAAAGATACAATAATATCTGTCATATTATTTAATGCATCTGCCCTAACCGCTGCAGAATTAAAGACAAAACCTGTCACATATTTAACAATGGATAAGATAATATATACGGTTAAACTTAAATAAGCACCTCTTTGCGCCAATTTAAGGTTTTCATTATGAGACATGCGTTGAACCACCTTGAATTAGTATAGTATTAATATTATGAATGATTCATTTTAAATTTACAACGTTTTTATTTTTTATAAATTTTTATAAAATAAAACTAATTTTTCCATTAGCATTCCCTAACAAATTTTTTTAGCCTTTCTGCGAAATTTATGAGCTAGAAAGGCTTATGCATTCGTTGCGAAGCTAACGAATGTGTTCATTGATTTTCTGCGAAATTTATGAGCTAGAAAGGCTTATGCATGAGTTGCGAAGCTAACGAATGTGTTCATTGATTTTCTTCAAATTTATTTGTTAGAAAGGCGCCCAACTCCATTGCTTGTTAACTTTCACTTCGAAAGTTTCTATGTTGGGTCCCTATACATTCGTTGCGGAGCTATCTCATGTGTTCATTGATTTTCTTCAAATTTATTTGTTAGAAAGGTGCCCAACTCTCACTGCTTGTTTTAGAAACCAACTTAGCATCCTACTTATTATTTCTACTCTTTTAACACGCTGAATATTCTGAATAAAAAGCTTATTTAGTTAGTTAACACAAGTTAATCGATTAGTTAACATTAGTTAATAATTAGTTAATTTCCATTTGTATGCACCTGTGATAAATTCTAAAAGCATACAATAAATTTAATATGTAAAAAGAAAGGGAATTAACATGAAAAATAAACACATCTCTAAGTTGCTAGTTGGGGCAGCAACTATTACTTTAGCTACAATGATTTCAAATGGGGAAGCAAAAGCGAGTGAAAACACGCAACAAACTTCAACTAAGCAACAAACAACTCAAAACAACTATGTAACAGACCAACAAAAAGCATTTTACCAAGTATTACATTTGAAAGGCATCACAGAAGAACAACGTAACCAATACATAAAAACATTACGTGAACACCCTGAACGTGCACAAGAAGTTTTTAGCGAATCACTTAAAGACAGCAAAAACCCTGATCGCCGCGTAGGACAACAAAATGCTTTTTACAATGTACTTAAAAATAACAATTTAACTGAAGAACAAAAAAACAACTACATTGCACAAATTAAAGAAAATCCTGACAGAAGCCAACAAGTTTGGGTTGAATCAGTTCAAGCTTCTAAAGCAAAAGAACGTCAAGACATTGAAAATGCTAATAAAGCAATCCAAGATTTCCAAGATAACAAAGCACCACATGATAAATCAGCAGCATATGAAGCTAACTCAAAATTACCTAAAGATTTACGTGATAAAAACAATCGTTTTGTAGAAAAAGTTTCAATTGAAAAAGCAATCGTTCGTCATGATGAGCGTGTTAAAACAGCAAACGATGCGCTCGCAAAATTAAAAAATGACGATTCTATTGAAAACCGACGTTTAGCTCAACGTGAAGTTAACAAAGCACCAATGGATGTAAAAGAACATTTACAAAAACAATTAGATGCTTTAGTAGCTCAAAAAGATGCTGAAAAGAAATCATCACCAAAAGTTGAGGTCCCTCAAATTCAATCACCACAAATTGAAAAACCTAAAGCTGAGTCGCCAAAAGTTGAGGTCCCTCAAATTCAATCGCCAAAAGTTGAAGTACCTCAATCAAAATTACTAGGTTACTATCAATCATTGAAAGATTCATTCAACTATGGTTATAAATATTTAACAGATACTTATAAAAGCTATAAAGGCAAATATGATACAGCTAAGTATTACTCAAACAAATATTTCCAATACAAAGGTTTGATTGACAAAACTGTACTATCAACAATTGGAAGTGGTTATGGATCTTACATTAACCCTATTGAAATTAAAAAAGATAGTGGTTTTGCACAAAAGTCATACGCGCAAGTTAGAAACTATGTAACTGAGTCAATTAATACTGGTAAAGTATTATATGCTTTCTATCAAAATCCAAATATCGTTAAAGCTGCAATTACAACTGCAGAAACTGCATCATCAATCAAAAACACATTAAGTAATTTATTATCATTCTGGAAGTAATCAATCAAAAATATCTTCTCTAGTTTTACATCTTTATTTAAATAATTTTCGTATTAAACTGTCCGTATATATGAGCTGTTGATTCTTTGTTGAATCAGCGGTTCTTTTTAGTTTCAAATCGATGCCCTTTCCCCACAGCAAAATTCATGTTCCCCTATTTACTTTGTTAAATAAATATTACTTCGTTAACAAATCGTTCATCATTTAATTGAACTTTCACCACTTTATTAACATCAATCAACTATGTAAATGTCCACGCTATATTATTCTATATCTGCTATCTCCAAAATAAAATACATTCAATTTCGAAAACACGTAACAAACATTGATATTTCGCAATTTCCTTAATAAAGTTCATCAATATGTTTCTAAGTGTTCTAAAAGAAAAGATCAGTTCTCAATGCTTCAAAATGTATTGTCAAAATATGTTGATAGTAATTAACTTTTAATAAATAGTTAATTTGATAACGCTTAACAATATATTATTCTTAAAATGAAAGAAAAAATAAATAGAAAGAAAGTGATTTCTATGGTTAAAAATAAAATATTAGCAGCAACTTTATCTATAGGTTTACTTGCTCCTCTTGCCAATCCATTTATAGAAACGTCTAAAGCAGAAAATAATATCGAAGATATCGGCAAAGATGCTGAAATAATTAAAAGAACTCAAGATGTTAGTAGCCAAAGATGGGGCGTTACTCAAAATATTCAATTCGATTTTGTCAAAGACAAGAAGTATAACAAAGATGCTTTAGTTGTTAAAATGCAAGGTTTTATTAAATCTAGAACCACTTACTCAGAACTAAAAAAATATCCTTACATTAAAAGAATGACATGGCCATTTCAATATAACATTGGTTTGAAAACGAAAGATCCTAATGTTGACTTAATCAACTACCTTCCTAAAAATAAAGTAGAAACAACAGATGTAAGCCAAAAATTAGGCTATAACATTGGTGGTAGTTTTCAATCAGCACCATCTATTGGTGGTAGTGGTTCATTTAATTATTCTAAAACAATTAGTTATACACAAAAAAGCTATGTGACTGAAGTGGATAGCCAAAACTCAAAAAGCGTTAAATGGGGTGTCAAAGCCAATTCATTTGCGACTGATTCAGGGCAAGTATCTGCATACGATCAATATTTGTTTGCACAAGATCCAACAGGCCCATCAGCAAGAAACTTTTTCGTTCCAGATAATCAACTACCTCCTTTAATTCAAAGTGGCTTTAACCCTTCATTTATAACAGCACTTTCACACGAAAAAGGTAAAGGTGATACAAGTGAATTTGAGATCACTTATGGCCGAAACTTAGATGCCACATATGCTTATATATCAAGAGATCGTCTAGCTGTTGACAGAAAACATAATGCATTTCCAAATAGAAACTTTACTGTTAAATATGAAGTTAACTGGAAAACACATGAAGTCAAAGTAAAAAGCGTATCTCGTTAGTATTAAAATATATTGATATATCATTGATTACAACAATAAATTGTTACTAAAAATTTCTTATATCATTGGTATTTCACAACAAATTACACATAACTTACAAACCCAATAGTAAAATGTGATACTCCAGTATTTATAAGCAATTAAATGTCTTGCAAATTACAGCAAAATAGCAATTTCAAAATATATGTCATTAAATAAAACCCTGAGGTAATTCGTTATCTCAGGGCTTTTAAATCATTTTTCACACTTCTCATTTATAACTTCCTATCAACCTCTTTCTAATTTTCTCAGAACAACACTAATCAATTTTTCTAAAATAAAAATCAAACACTACAAAATACAAATACGTATTAACGATGAACCAATTTAAGCCAAATCCTTAAACATTTATTCTCAAGTTAATAAACATTTAACCTTTAATTGAAAATAAAAAAGAGTTAAAAAACCAAAACACTACATTTCCAAACATTAAGGTAAAAATAACTCAATATATTCGTAAAATTAATCTTGTTCAAACGTTCATAAATATCAACTAACACAAGGGTTTCACTACACTATCGATGTTAAAAACCATCATTTAAACATTTACTCAAAACGGCTATATTGACCGTTTTTCAGTTAACTAAACATAATTTAAAAAATAGTTGATATCGGTCAATTTTTAATGAACAGTTAATTAAAATACTGTTCAAAATATATTATGATTTAATTAAGTTAAAGACAATTATAGAAAGAAAGTGAATTTTATGATTAAAAATAAAATATTAGCTACAACTTTATCCGCAAGTTTAATTGTCCCTCTTGCCACACCGATTTTTGAAAATGCAAAAGCCGCAAACGATACCGAAGACATCGGTAAAGGTGACGTTGAAATAATTAAAAGAACTGAAGATAAAACAAGTAATAAATGGGGTGTTACACAAAATATCCAATTTGATTTTGTTAAAGATAAGAAATATAACAAAGATGCCCTAATCCTTAAAATGCAAGGATTCATTAGTTCAAGGACATCATATTATAACTATAAAGATACCAATCATATCAAATCAATGCGCTGGCCTTTTCAATATAATATCGGTTTGAAAACAAACGATCCTAATGTTTCATTGATAAACTATCTTCCTAAAAACAAAGTTGAAACTACTAACGTAAGTCAAACATTAGGCTATAATATTGGCGGTAATTTCAAAACTGCCCCTTCTATTGGTGGTAGTGGTTCATTCAATTACTCAAAATCAATTAGTTATACACAACAAAATTATGTAAGTGAAGTAGAACATCAAAACTCTAAGAGTATTTTATGGGGTGTTAAAGCTAATTCATTTGCCACACCAACAGGCCAAAAATCAGCTTTTGATAAAGATTTGTTTGTAGGATATAAACCACACAGTCCAAATCCTAGAGACTATTTCCTTCCAGATAACGATTTACCACCATTAGTACAAAGTGGTTTTAATCCGTCATTTATCGCAACAGTATCTCACGAAAAAGGTTCAGGTGATACGAGTGAGTTTGAAATCACATACGGTAGAAATATGGATGTAACACATGCAATTAAGAGAGCAACACACTATGGTAACAGTTATTTAGATGGTCATAGAATTCATAATGCATTTTTAAATAGAAATTATACTGTGAAATACGAGGTTAACTGGAAGACCCACGAAATAAAAGTGAAAGGATAGAGCAAATATGAAAATGAATAAATTAGTTAAATCATCCGTCATTACATCAATGGCATTGCTTTTACTTTCTAATTCTGCTGATGCTGTCGAAAAAATCACACCAGTTAGCGAAAAGAAAGTGGACAGCAGAGTTACTTTATACAAAACAACAGCTACATCTGACTCTGATAAATACCGTATTTCTCAAATTTTAACTTTCAATTTTATCAAAGATAAAAATTATGATAAAGATACTTTGGTACTTAAAGCTGCTGGTAATATTAACTCTGGTTATACACCTCCAAATCCTAAAGACTATGATTTTTCAAAATTATATTGGGGCGCAAAATACAATGTATCTATTAGTTCAGAGTCTAATGATTCAGTAAATGTAGTTGATTATGCACCTAAAAATCAAAATGAAGAATTCCAAGTTCAAAATACTTTAGGATATACATTTGGTGGTGACATTAGTATCTCAAATGGTATATCTGGCGGTCTGAATGGTAATACAGCATTTTCTGAAACAATTAGTTATAAACAAGAAAGCTATAGAACAACATTAAGTAGAAATACAAATTATAAAAATGTTGGTTGGGGTGTTGAAGCACATAAAATTATGAATAACGGATGGGGTCCTTATGGACGTGATAGTTTTGACCCAACTTATGGCAATGAAATTTTCTTAAGTGGTAGACAAAGTAGTTCAAATGCTGGTCAAAATTTCATAGCACAACACCAAATGCCTTTATTATCAAGAAGTAACTTTAACCCAGAGTTTTTAAGTGTATTGTCACACAAACAAAATGGCGCTAAAAAATCTAAAATCAAAGTAACTTACCAACGCGAAATGGATTTATACCAAATTCGCTGGAACGGTTTCTTCTGGTCAGGCGCAAATTATAAAAACTTTAAAACTAGAACTTTCACATCAATATATGAAGTTGATTGGGAAAATCACACAGTAAAATTATTAGACAAAAAAGAAACTGAAGTTAATAAATAAGTAGTAAAAAAACGGTCGTCCAACCTAATTATGACGACCGTTTCTTATTTGCTATTCTAATAATGTAGCCATTCTTTTTCTCAAAGCTAGATACAATGGAATTGCCAAAATAATTGTGAATATAATACCAGGAATCGCGTTTAGCAATACCGCCCATACCGGTAAATTTAAAATGATTGATAACAATAGTCTAGATAATAAACTGCCCAAAACACTTGCTAAAACTAACGAAAGTACATTTATTTTCAATAAATAAACTACTAATATTGCAATTAATCTAAAGAATAAAGATATTATCACATTGATTGGATTAAATACGCCGAGCATAAGTAAAATTACACTAGATAATAATCCACCTAAAAAATATTTTTTAATTCCAAAGAAAGCTAGTATCAATAATGCCACTGGTGCAGATAATTGAAAATCCAGTCCTGGTAAAATAGAAGGTATTTTCAAAACTGCTAAAATCGTTAATATTGCTGCAATTGCACTTATTTGCGTCATATCTTTTGATGTCATATTAAAACCTCTAACACTATTTATAATTAATTTGTTTTGGTGTACTTTCTAAAAATGATATGTAACTGTTCAAATCAAGATCATCATCAACAAAAATTATTCTGCCGCCATGTCTCGTATTAGCTTTCTTAATATTAAACAATCTATGATAGCCCAGTGCTCCTGTCGCAAAGTAGCCTGTCGTATACGTTAAGTCATCAGAGACACAAAGCTCCCCTTTTACATATGGCTTCGAGTTTATACATGAAGCGATAGCTAGAGCATCCTTCACTCTTTCACTCAAATCAGCTTTATTATTTATATCTTCAAACGAAAAATTTGTCACCCTTATCCCTCTATCACCAGCTGAATCTAAACGTTCCCCTGATGTCGCTGATATAATGATAGCCCCAGTGTACACAATGCCATCCTCAATATAAGCCATTCCTTGTTTCAGCGCATATTCAGAAATACCACATTCCAATATTAAATTTTGAAGATTCGATTTATCATTTTCAATAATAGACAATGCTTTTATTTGTTGAATCGGTTCTATAATTTTTTGTATTTTTATATTTAGAAAATCTGGCTGGCCATTTTCGTGAAAAAATCCTTTATTATAAAATTTTTGAATGGTCTGTTCTATGTTTTCAAGTTCGCATATCGTTTCAGCGCCACTAATATGAAGATTTTGATTACTAGAACGCATTTTAATACTATACATGACCATCACCTCAATCTTCTTGCTGTATGTAATACTTTAAATAAATCATCAATATTTTGTTCTGTATGAAAAAACGATAACGATATTCTAAGCATTGGTTTTGATACCGTTGGATACCTTAAATAACTAACGAATATAAAATGATCCAGTAAACTTTGATATGTTTGTTGTGCCGCTTCTATGTCATCAAATTCAATAAACTTAATTGGCGAATATGTGCTAACATGATTGATATTAATAGATGTCATCATTTGATCAAAATATTCACTTAAACATCTCAATTTATCTCGTCGATTTTTAGCATTAATTAAGCTTTCAATGTTTCTTTTTATAAAATATAAATTATAAACTGGTAAGCTACTTGAGTAGATAAATGGTCTTCCATGATTAATAAGCATTTCTTTAGTGTCTCTATCACTCAAAATCACACCACCATACGCACCACATGCTTTTGATAAACTTGAAGTCAATATATCAACTTCCTTATAATTCGCGACATTTTCTAACCCTAGGCTATGTGAAACATCAAGTATCAACATTGCATGGTATTTATGCTTTAACGCTACCAATTGCTCAATATCAGCAACGTCGCCATTTGTTGAAAAGACACTATCAGAGATGATGATTTTTGGTATGTTTTGATCTGCAAATTGAACTAACTTATTTTCTAAATCTGCAATATCTAAATGCCTATATATCTTTTTTTCTAAGCCACTTAATTTAATACCATCAATTATACTTGCATGATTTTCTTGATCTGAAAACACTACACAATTTGTATTTTTGAAAATATTAAATAATGCTAGATTAGCATCGTATCCACTGTTTAAAATTGTACATGCACTGAATCCAAGCCAATGTCTCAACATTATTTCGATTTCATCATAGACAATTGAACTACCACTAATTAATCTTGAACTTGATAATTGAAAACTATACTGTCGCATAAACATTTCAAAATCGTCTTGATCAAATGCTAGCTGTCCTAATCCTAAATAATCATTTGAAGTGAAATTAACAAATCGTTCCTTATCAACTTCAATATATTGCCTATCTACATACCCTACTGATTTAAGCGATCGATACAATCCTCTCTGCTGTAACGAATCGAGTTGCTCTTGAAATATCATTCTTGCATTTCCTTATTTTCACAAGTTCCAAAATCAATTTCAAAGCCTAAATCGTTAATCATGTCGTAATCCAATTGATTCGGCTGTCCACCCGTAATTAAATAATCGCCAACAAATATTGAATTCGCTGCCTTTAATGCTAGAGGCTGTAAAGAACGTAAATTCACTTCTCTACCCCCTGCAATACGAATTTCTTTTGTTGGGTTAATTAACCTAAATAATGCTACAATCCTCAAACATTTCATCGGTGTCAAATCATCCATACTTCCAAATTTTGTTCCTTTAATTGGATGTAAAAAGTTAATTGGAATACTGTCTGCATCCATTTCTTTTAATGCGAATGCCATATCAACGATGTCTTGATTTGATTCTCCCATCCCACATATAACACCCGAACACGGTGATATATTATTTGCTTTCATTAGCTCTATCGTATCTGTTCTATCTTTATAGCTATGCGTAGTCACAACATTATCATGATAATTTTCACTCGTATTAATATTGTGATTATATCTATCTACACCAGCTGACTTAAGCTTCTTTGCTTGTTCATCATTTGTTAATCCTAAGCATGCACATATTTTCAGTTGTGGATGTTGAGACTTGATCGTTCTTACTGTATTACTAATGTGATCCACTTCTTTATCACTTGGCCCTCTACCACTCATCACTATACAATATGTACCGATGTGATTGTCATTTGCCACTTTCGCACCATCAATAATTTGTTCTTCTGGAATTAAGGCGTATCTTTGCTTCTGTTTAATATCTCTAGATTGGCCGCAGTAACCACAGTTTTCAGGACATATTCCACTTTTGGCATTTAATATCATATTCAGTTTCACTTTTTTACCAAAATAATGCTTCCTTAAAATATATGCTTCATTTAATAAATCTAATGTGTCAATGTTCTTATCTTCATAAAGTTCTAATACTGCGTCTTTAGTTAATTGTTCCCCTTGTAATATGCGTTTAGCCAAATTCATATTAACACTTCCTATCTAATATGTTATGCACTGCCTTTTTAAAAATGCGTACCATTGTTTTCACTTCTTTATTTGACATACTTAACACTGGCACAAACGTAATGACATTTTCTAAATTTCTAATCATTAGCCCGTTTTCTTTACAATTACGTATAATTCGTTCAACTTTTTCAATTTCTAACGGCGCCTTACTTTCTTTATTTTCGACAAGTTCAACGCCAAACATTAATCCACGTCCTCTGACATCACCGATATTTGGATGTCGTTTAAGGGCATATAGTTGCTTCTCTAACGTTGTTGATGTTTTTTCAATTTGAGAAATTAAATTAAATTTCTCATACAGTTTTATATTTTCTAAAGCTACCGTACATACAATTTGATTTCCCGTATATGTATGTCCATGGAAAAAGGTATTCACACCATGCGAATCACTTAAAAATGCATCATATATTTTTTGAGATGTTAGCGTTACTGCAAGTGGTAAGTAACCTCCTGTAATTGCTTTTCCTAAGCACATAATATCGGGTTGTACATCTTCATGATTACATGCAAACATTTTTCCTGTTCTTCCAAACCCGACAGCTACTTCGTCACAAATTAATAAAATATTATATTTGCGGCACAATTTTTCAACTTTTTTCAAAAAGCCTTTAGGATGAACAAATAAGCCTGTCGCACCTTGAATTAATGGTTCTAAAATAAATCCTGCTATTTCATCATTTCTATCAATTAATATTTGCTCGATATTCTCTAAAATCACTGCCATCATTTCATCTTCTGTTTCGTAACTACTTCTGTATAATGACGGACTCTCTACTTGAATATTTTCAAATATTAAGTCTTTAAATATTTTATGAAATGTCTTAATACCACCAACACTTACCGCACCAATCGTATCACCGTGATATCCATGATTTAATGTAATGAATTTGTTTTTCTTCGCATATTTTTCTTTATCGATATTCTTCCAATATTGATATGCCATTTTTATTGCGATTTCAACAGCCGCACTACCTGTATCTGAATAAAATACTTTTCTGAGGTTGCTTGGTGTGATTTTGATTAATTTTTCGGCAAGTTCAATCGACGGAATATTAGACGACCCTAATAACGTGGAATGCGCAATTTTCTTTAATTGTTTTTTAATTACCTTATTCAAGTACTTATTATTATGACCGTGAACATTAACCCACAACGAAGCATAGCCATCTAAATATTTATTGCCATTCGTATCATAAAGGTAGCTATCTTTTCCTTTTTCAATAATGATTGCTTCTTCTTTACTATATACGCCCATTTGCGTAAACGGATGCCAAACATATTCTGAGTCTTTTTGTTTAAGTTCTTGTGTGTAATTCATTTTTAGCTCCTATTAATTGTTGTAAAAATTCTTCCGAAAAATCTTCGTATCTAGCGTGTTCGTTAAGCGTATAAACAGTTTTGTTAGTTAATTTTCCAATCGTAATTTGATTGTCTTTTTCAATGTAACTACCTGTATAACGATTCATAATTAAAAAGTTATTCGGAGATACATGGCGATCCATATAGTCTTGATGAACTATCGCATCACTGATAGCACCTAATTTTGACGGCAAGACACTAATGACACTATCTGCACAATCATTAATTAAATCTTTCGTCATATAGATGCTTTCTTTACCTTCGTATAGTGGAACACCTATGCCTCCTGCACCTTCGATTAAGACAAAATCAAATTTTTCGTTTAAGGCAGACACTTTATCAAATACATCTTGTTTATTTAGGCAGGTTTGATTTGTCATTTTAAATGCTAAATGCGGCGAAACAGGTTGCTTAAATGTATAAAGTGAGGTTGTGTCATAACTTAAATCACATTCATTTTTAAACACTTCTAAATCCGGATACGTTCCATCCGCCAATTCTTCAGTTTGAAAAGGTTTAAAAATGCATACATCATAATCACATGCTTTTAATGCATGATACAAATGCTTTGTCACAAACGTTTTTCCTACATCTGTATTTGTACTTGTTATAAAAATCCTCATAAAAAATACGCCCTTCTTTTTTAATGTTAACTTTTATAATAAATAAGTTTACATTTAAGGCGCATGTTTTTCAAGAAACATAAATTTGAAATTGTTATTTATAACTATAAATTATGACAAAATCTTGATCATACTTTTGAAAGGGTTCAACGTTTTTACTCAATTAGAAATCAAATATTACTTTAATAAATACGTGTATTTAAAGTAATGTTTACAAAGTTTATCAAAAGCGGTCAAACGACCTATATCACCTTCCAAATGATTCTACAACAGCAATATTACACTGATAAATTGAACATCTAAATACACCAAACCCCCTCACTATTTCAGTAGTGAGGGGGGGTATTTAGGTGCTGATTATTTGTCAGCTTTTTTATATCATTTTTCCACTTTTACATTTTATACTAAGTAATTATTTACAATTTCCAGCCAACTGACTTGGCTTTTAACTTTATAAAGTCTTGATACATTCCTGGTTTGCGAATTAATTCATCATGACTCCCTTTTTGAATTATTTCACCTTCGTTGAGCACTATAATCTGATCTGCATTTTTAATAGTTTCGAGTTTATGTGCAATTGTAATTACTGTTTTTCCTTTACTTAATTTATTGATTGCCGTTTGAATCAGCTGTTCATTTTCAGGGTCAATACTCGCAGTTGCTTCATCTAAAATAATTATTGGAGCATCTTTCAATATCGCCCTAGCAATAGATATCCTCTGCTTTTCTCCGCCAGATAAATTACTACCTTTTTCATTTAATATTGTTTGATATCCCTCAGGTAACGACATGATAAAGTCGTGACAACATGCTTGCTTCGCTGCATGAATTATTTCTTCTTTCGTTGCACCTGGATTGCCAAATAATATGTTATTTTCAATCGTATCATTAAATAAATACACCTTTTGAAATACAGCACTAATTTTCGACATTAACGTACTTAATGTCATATCTTTGATATCAACACCATCGATGCGAATACTTCCATCATCAATATCGTAAAAACGTAAAAGCAAATGACATAAAGTAGACTTCCCGCTTCCAGATGGACCGACGATAGCTGTTGAAGTGTTTGCAGCAATGTCAAAACTTATATCCTTTATCACTCGCTTGTCATCATATGAAAAATTCACATTTTGAAAAGCGATATTTTCATTTTTAATCGTTAAATTTTTTCCCTTTTCATCCAATTCTGGGGCTTTTTTTATCTTTTCAATATCATCTATCGTTATATCTATCATTTCAAGTACGTGTGCTGCACTATTAATGTTTTCAACACTATCAAAAATTACAAATGAAAAAATTGAAATCATAATGAATGTAGGTAAATCAATACTATTATGTATAAATAATAAGCATGCAACTAACACAATCAATATCGAAGTAACTTTCAAACTAAGTAAATGTAATAAATTGAATGGAATATATTGCATTTCGATTTTTGTATTAATGCGTTTACTTTCATTGACTGCTTGGTTAAAACTTTTAAGACTCGTATTTTCTTTCGCGAATGACTTTATTACTTGAATACCACGGATAACTTCTACCACTTTTTCAATTAATTGATTTTGAGCATAATGATATGCTGGCGCATTTTGTCGGCTCTTTCTTTCTAATAATTGAATCGCAAAAAATGATAGTAATACACCGATGCATGCTAATAATGCTACTTGCCACGAAACTACAAGCAGAGAAAATATGAGTACCGTAATTAATATGTATCCATTAACAACAATGTCCACCATTTTCATGGCAAAGTTTTCTAAAAAGGTTAAATCTGTAGTAACTATCGTTGTTAGCTCATTTGAATGATGCGAATTAAAATATCCTAAAGGAACGTTTTTTAATTTATCACCAATATTTAAACGTTCATTCGCACTCATTTCATAAGCAATACTCTCATGGCTTCTGCTTTTGAAGTATGCTGTTATAAATCGACCCAGTACTAACAAAATCATGATAATTACAATATTTAAAATATCTTCTCCATAAATAGGTTTATGAGATACTACATTATTAAATATTTGTGCCGCTAAAAAAATAGGCAGTGCAATAAATATTGCATTTAAAAATGACATGATAAATCCGAAAATCATTCTTACTTTATATGGTCTTATCCAGTTTAAAATTTTAAATGTAATTTGAAACATATTTTACCTCCTTTTCTCATTAGTCTAATTATGTTCGGTATTGATTCCCCAGTCTTTTGTATACATATGCATATCCCACATTTTCTTGTAATTACCGTTTAATTTAAGCAATAAGTTATGTGATCCTTTTTCTAAAATTTGTTGTTTCCCTAAAACAATAATTTGATTTGCATGTTGAATTGTAGTTAAACGATGTGCGATAACAATCAATGTTTTATCTCGAGTCAACACATTTAATGCTTCTTGAATTTTTTGTTCGTTGTCTGGATCAACATAAGCAGTCGCTTCATCTAATACAATGATTGGCGCATCTTTTAATATCATTCTCGCAATAGTGACTCGTTGTTTTTCACCACCAGACAATTTATCTCCAACTGTACCAACATTCGTATCATATCCATCTGGCAACTTTTCAATGAATTCATGACATTGTGCTAACTTGGCAGCATTTTCAACCTCCTCATCCGTAGCTTCAGGATTACCTAATTTAATATTTTCTTTAAATGTAAGATTTAATAAAAAGTTATCTTGTCCTACAAAACCAACTAAATCGTTAAGTTGTTTCGATTCAATATCTTTTATATTTATGCCACCAATTGTAATTTCACCTGAAGTCACATCCCAATATCGTGAAATAAGCTTGGCAATGGTTGACTTACCACTACCAGATGCCCCGACTATTGCTGTGAAATTATTTTCTGGTACCGTAAATGATAAATGCTTAAAGACCAGATTGTCCTTATCATTGTTATATGAAAAGCCAACATTATTAAAAGCAATTTCATAATGTTGAGGCTTTTTGAATTGTGACGACAATACTAACTCATCTAAACTTAATATTTGATTTACTTCAGTTAATGCGTATTGTATAGACTTTAAATGATTTACATAATTAGTAAAATTCTTAATCGGTGCTACTACACCTAAAGATAATACGATACATAGGAAAAATTCCGCATAGTTTAATTGGTTGATAGATATCAAATACATGCCGACCGGTAAAACCCCTAAAAATGTTGAAGGTAATACACTCGTTCCTAAATTCATATACCCCCATGTATTTTTAAACCAATTCAAAGTATGAATCTTATAATTATCTACGGCATCTTTATATTTTTTATACGAACTTTGAGATTGATTAAATGTTTTGATTACCTCAATACCTTCGATATATTCTACAATGGCGCTATTCATATAATGATTCGACTGCATTTGTTCAGCATATGTCTCATTAAATCCAGACATAAGTTTTTTAAAGGCAAACAATGCAATTGGTATCGTTACTAATAAGGCGCAAGCCATACGCCAATCAATGATCATTATGTATAAAAAGATAGTAGCTGATAAGAGTAAGTTTCCAATCACTTCTGGAATCATATGTGCTAATGGCAATTCAATTGTTTCAACTTTATCGACAAATATATTTTTTAATTCTCCGATTTTCTTAGATTCCACTATACCTAAAGGGAGACGCATTAACTTTCGAGCTAACTTTTTTCGTATATGGGACAAAATCTCATAGGCCGTTATATGTGATAGCATCGTTGACGCTCCAAAGCAACACACTTGTGAAATATAAGCAATTAAAGATATAAAGATATAGAGCATAATCGAATTAATCGTATATGTATTGTTAATCATCATTAAAATAATTTTAAATACTGCCCAATAAGGAACTAACCCAGAAAAGACACTGATAATAGATAACAAAATTGATAACATAATTTTCCATTTACTATCAGAAGCAAACCCGCAGAGTATCTTTATCCAATTTGCCTGATTGTTCATCGTATATGTAACTCCTTTCAATTTATAAGCTAAATTAAGCCACTTATATTATTTATTTCATTGAATGATGATAAAATATAAATTTGTTATTTGTTAAAATTTAATACTTATTACAAGTACATCATATATTAGTTGATAACGATTATCAATGTCATTCGAGTTTATGACACATTTGCTTTAAAACTTTACAAGGAGTTGGACATAAATGATAAAGAACCACTAACGATTTATTATGTAATGATTCTTTATCCTTAGCCACAGCTAATATGTACTTAAAAATAGGAATACATGAGTAAAACTCTATGTTGGGGCTCCGCCAACTTGCATTGTCTGTAGAAACTGTGGATCCAATTTCTCTATGTTGGGTCCCTGAGTATAGCCTTGTAGAGTCTAGTACATTGATTTGTATCCCAATATCCCTATAATTGATTATTTGCTTTATCTAATGATCCTATGACTCAACTATTAAATCATTTTTCGAAATACTTAATTCTAATATAATTAAATTCATTTATTGTAATATTGCAAAAATACATTGCACACCTTGTTCATCAATGCTATAATTAGTTACATAATAAATTGAACATCTAAATACACCAAATCCCCTCACTACTGCCATAGTGAGGGGATTTATTTAGGTGTTGGTTATTTGTCACCTTTTTTTATTGTTGCGCGTTCGTAACCAATGTGCAAAAAACGCAACAAGACAGCCGCTTATAGCTGTAGTCATGATGTTAATCAATAAATTGAACATCCGTCATACACCTCCTCTCTGCGTTAAAGTAACGCCCGAGATGTTAGGCGACCATTATATTATATCATTTATTTATTATATTTCACGCAATATTAAGACCCTTCCAAAGTATTTTTTAGTGGTCTACGCTACTTTAATTACTATCTTTTAAAATCCATTTAGATAATACAAATGTGATGGGTATCGTAATCACTAAACCTGCAAATGGCGCAATTTCCGCTGGCAAATTTAGCCAGGATACAAAAACATATAATAAAACTGTTTGTAAGCTTACGTTGACAAGCTGCGTAATTGGAAAACTAATGAACTTTCTCCAAGTAGGTTTTACTCTATAAACAAAATAACAATTCAAATAATAAGAAATCACAAAAGCAATGATAAACCCAGTAATATGACTAATCATATATTCAATGTGCAATAACTTTAACAGCAATAAATAGACAATATAATAATTCAACGTATTAATACCGCCGACAATGATAAATTTTAAAATTTCAGCATGCGTTTGTGTTAGTTTCATATGTGTAACTCCTCAACATCAAAATATATGTATAACTACGTTCTCCAACATACTCGAAAATGCGTGCCAATCCGCTTCTCTTCAAAAATGCTTACTTCAATTTTTATACCCTTTCACAGCAAATTTAGTCTCTTTCCTCTCATCCTTATACGCCATTATAATATAACTGACTTACCACGCGACTTATTAACGCTATAGAGATTGCTTTAGTTCAGGAGTAATTTTATATACAATAAGAGCGACAACAGTAATGAGAGGATGTCTACTATGCAATTACGAAAAATTGTCATCGCTCCTGACTCATTTAAGGAAAGTATGACCGCACAGCAAATTGGCAATATTATAAAACAGGCATTTACTAACATTTATGGAAACACCATTCACTATGATATCATTCCGATGGCAGATGGTGGTGAAGGTACTACAGATGCTTTAATGCATGCTACTGGCGCCACTAAACATACTGTGATCGTTAATGATCCATTAATGCGACCTATTGAAGCATGTTATGCACGTGCTGATGAACAACAAATTGCAATTATTGAAATGGCGGCAGCATCAGGTTTGAATTTATTAGAAAAAGAGGAACGTAATCCTTTATATACATCATCATATGGTACTGGCGAATTAATTAAAGATGCATTAAATCATGGTGCTAAGACGATTATTTTAGGAATTGGTGGCAGTGCGACAAATGACGGTGGCACAGGCATGCTAAGTGCATTGGGCGTGCAGTTTACTGATGTAAACGGGGAATTATTACGGATGAATGGTAAAAACCTTGCTCATATTGCACAAATTGATACAACCAATTTGGACTCAAGACTAAAAGAAGTAACATTTAAAGTAGCATGTGATGTTACTAACCCATTACTAGGTGAACACGGCGCTACCTATATTTATGGCCCTCAAAAAGGCGCGGATACGAAGATGATACCAAAGTTGGATTTCGCAATGTCGCATTATCATGATAAGATAAAATTATGTACAGGAAAATCTGTTCTTTAAGCATTTATCATTTACGGTACCAGAAAATAATTTCACAGCAATAGTCGGGGCATCTGGTAGTGGTAAGTCAACCATTGCCAAGCTTATTTCACGATATTGGGATGTGAC
>Ga0181456_100019_pt1 | contig 18770 bp, 18 predicted proteins | sample InSIn3SAF170_2_FD_119057 | JGI IMG/M metagenome (GOLD analysis project Ga0181456, IMG submission 119057) | Clean room microbial communities from NASA Spacecraft Assembly Facility at Jet Propulsion Laboratory, Pasadena, California, USA -... ...
GAATGCAGTATGAAAAATCGAGGAAGGCGGTCCGCAAATCTCTTCTACTATCGGTCAGCTTGGGTGTTGTGGAAGTGCGATGCGAAAGCGACCACACCCACTAAGAGGTCTGGAGAAACGTCCCGCCGACTTAACCTTGCCGATTCCCTCGCTGCGGCGACACATTCAACAGTTTGGTGACGCGATGCACGCGCGCCCGGCTGATCCCGGATTCTTTTCCGCCGCCAACCAAGCGGCGGCAGAGAAGATGGGTGTGAAGCGAGTCTCGATCCCGCCAACGGGAAACCCGGCAATCAGCGCAAAGAACGACAAAAGAAGCGGTGGTTTAAGAAACTGCAAAAGTGGCGCACCGGTTGCGAAGGTCGCATCAGCATCCTCAAACGCCGGCACGGCCTGCAACGATCCAGATACAAAGGGCTTGCGGAATGAAGCGATGGGTTGCGCTGAAGAAGAGCCGGCGATCCATCGTGAACTACTTCGAAGAACTGTGTGAACATCAGGTCTGCAGTATCGTACCCCCAAAATCCAGACACTCGATGGGATGATCCTCAGTTGCCCGTGACCCGGCGGCTCATACGCTATTGGCTTCAACAATGCCCGAGATTCTCAACGCTTCGCCGATCTTGAAACGGATGTCGTAGTGGAGTTGCGTTGCCGCATGCTTCTGCACCACGAGGCGTCGGCGGCTCCCTGTGCACTATGAAGAGGGACGGGAGTGGGAGCAGGCTCCGCAGTGCGACTGAAGTTCCGCCTGGGGGCACCTCATCGTAGCAATAGTACTTTGGAATTAATAGTTTACGTAAGAAAAAGTAGAATATCGGCCCACCTTCTGATATGATTTTCAACCGATATGGTGGCGCGCCTATTGCCTTTTCTTGCGACTGAGACAGTGATGGTAAAAGTCCACGATCGAGTTGCAGACGTGGTCGGGGGAGTCGAAAGCGGGTACCTCAAGGGTAAACGTTTTGAAAGAGCCATCAAGGATTTCAGCTTATGGGAGTTGGAGAGGCTGTCTGACGAGTTAATAGCCTATTACGCCAGAAAGTTTCGTTGATCCAAGCTGCCGATAGTAGAAGAGATTTGCGGACCGCCTTCCTCGATTTTTCATACTGCATTCTCCGCAACCCGTCAAGGCTGGTACCACCAGCGCGACCTTAACGGCGGCGGCCAATGCCGAGATTCCTGGGAGGAAGGCCAAAAGGCTCGGCTTGAACGGGGCTTCCCAACATGTCTCGACTTCGCTGACACTGGAATTCGTCGGTCAAGTCCTGACTATTTCACCTAATGTGCTTACATGATGCCATGCTGCGCCAAAACTGGCATGGGCGCTGACATCGGCGTCTGTGCGAACTGTGGCGTCAATATCGAAGCTCGCGATGACACGGACATGCAAATCTGTCCCAATGCAAGACGTTGGCATGGGACGAGAGCGCCAAGCTCGAACATCGGGTGCCCCCTAAAACTATCCCTGAAGAAATCGCTCAGCGATCGACAAAGACGAAACCCTCAGCTTCTTCAATCGCTTTCGCAACCCGGAATACGCCTAGCGTCACGCCGTGGGAGCCAATTAGTCAAACAAGCATCAAGATGATGAGTTGCTGTACCTCTTCATTTCGAGCAACGAGATAATTCGACTTCACGTACTTCTTCCCTGGTTAACGCGGCTGCGGAACTCCGGGTGCCTCCGCAGCCATTTTTTGGTGTTCCGTCCGCGCCGCCGCCCCTAGTACCTTTCCGGGTTTTGGGCTATCCACTACCGTGACACGCTCTGATCTGTTAACAACCCCGATTCAAGAGCTTCGCTTCGGCGTTCCTCTTCCATCTCGGCGAGATTGGACGCCTATGACTTTTCATCTCTGGACGCTAGAGGATGAACTGATTACGCACGTAACAACTTACCGCAACCGGAGTCTTGCACAGGGAAAGGAACATACACGCCATCAGCCGTCCTGATGCCGAAACCGCTATCAATGACTCCCGCTCCGCAACAAGAGCCAGAACTTCTGTTGGGAAATGAGCAGGATGTAACGCACCAACACGAGTTGCCGCATCGAGAAGCCGATCAGCAGGAGATTGCCATACTCGCCCACCAATTCTGGATCGAGAGAGGATGTCCGGAAGGTTCACCCGAAGAAGATTGGTATCGAGCAGAACAAGAGATACAACTGCGTTCGAGGGTGCCTTAGGCGCAGCGGTCCGGTTTGACATCAATCCGGCACGATCAGATCAACAATGAACCGCCCGACCGCATTTTTCAAATCCTGTTGATCGAAGACTCGCCGTCTGACGTGAGACTGTTCAAGGAGCTTTTGCGGGAGTGGCGTGTCCCGCATTGCTTTTCATGGGTCGAGCACGGCGTAGAAGCATTAGAGTTCCTCCGTCGTTCCGGCAACTACGCAGGAGGCGCCCGCCCCGACCTCAGTTCATTCTCAACGGTGATGGCGTACGTCGAACAATTTTGGTTCCAGGTTGCAACCCTGCCACCGCCAGAATTGCCGCCGTTGTGTGAGACCAACCAGCCACAGAACACGGGCGACGATTGACCCACCAATGGTGGCAAACCTCGTTGAATATTCTGAGTTTGATCGAAAGTGGAGGGTCACTGAATGCGAATTACGTCGGGCTTGATTCTCGGACTCGGTTTAGGCGGCTTCATCGACGGCATCGCTCTGCACCAGATTATGCAGTGGGCACAACATGGGATCAGCGGTTCTACCGCCGACTACGATGGATGCCATGTCCCAGAACGTGGGCGGCGTAGAGAAAGGCGGAGCGTGCCGGGTGAACGGTTAACCAATACCGCCGACGCTACGCCGAGTCAATTAGTAGCGAAGACGCTCTTTGCTGAACCACCGACTATCTTGACTGGCAAAGCGTTCAATCGCAGGTCGTCTGATCGGCGAGTTCCGCATGATTGGTAGGGGCGAGAGCCGTTCAGGCCTTCGCCGCTTTCTTGAGCGCGACGGCGTTCATGCAGTAGCGTAGCCCACTCGGCGCTGGACCGTCGGGAAACACGTGACCTAGATGCGCCTCACAAGTATTGCAGATACTCTCGACTCGCTCTAGAAAGGCTGGTCCGTCGAAGCGGTACGCAACAACGTCCCTCTCGATCGGCTGGGTAAACGACGGCCATCCGGTATGCGACTCAAATTTCTCACTCGAATCGAACAGAGGGGTCTGGCAGCAAACGCAAGAATAAAGCCCGGGCTCAAAGAGGCTGCACATTTCTGAGCTGAAGGCGCGTTCGGTGCCTGCCTGACGTGTGACCCGATACTGCTCATCTGTCAACTGGTGGCGCCATTCTGCTTCCGTCTTCACCACCTTGCGGGCGGGAGCCGGATTACCGTTCTTGGCTAAGTTCAGAATGTCGGACCATTTGAGCATCTCCTGAATGTTAACGCGATAGCGCCAGTATCAGGCATCGACGGCGGCGATCTCTGCAGTCGGCGCCACCGGGATCGATTGTATATATCTCGCGAGCATTATCGTTAGGCTTACCTCGACGTGTTTGTGACGTTTGCATCTAGCCTCGATGTGTGTCTGCCGATCGAGCGAACGAAGCCGTCACAACAAAATCTGAGACTGATACGCACGACTATTGCTTTCTCAGGTTTTGGCATTCGAGCGCATGACGGCCACTCTGAAGTTGTGACTGGGGCCGAGAAATGCGTTTACTGAGCTGCGCCGGGATGAGGTTGTGTCTAGCGAGTCCGGTGTTCAGAAACGAAGCTTGCGGCCGTGGGCACAGAGTGGGTAGGCAACTGAGCGGAATTCGGCTTGTGCAGATCCACCCGGAAGTTGAGCGAAGGGCGGGATTAACAACGGCGATGCAGTGGTTGTTTGAGAGTCTGCACGGGGCAGCGCTCTTCGTACCAAACACATTTGGCCCGAGGCAGATCGTCGGGCAACAAGTGGGCATGCCGCTGTACGAACCTGCGAATGCACGGGGTGAGCGACCAATATTTCGACAATCTTTCCAGGCAGCAAGCTTACAAGTGCTTCGCGTGCGGATATCCTAATTGAGGGAGCGTCACGGCCCGAGCCGATATAATACGATCCTGCAACTTAAGAGGAGGATGAAGATGCGACGATTGATCTTGTCTGGTGTATTGGTGGCTGTACCGCTGCTGATGGGGCAGGCGCCACCAAAAACGCACTTAAAAGTGGGCGACTTGGCGCCTGACTTCACGCTCCCGTCAACGGGCGGCAAGCCCGTCACACTTTCAGAATTTCGCGGCAAGAAGAACGTGGTTCTCGCGTTCTACCCGGCAGCGTTCACTGGTGGCTGCACGAAAGAAATGACGAGCTATGGAGCGAACCTGGCTAAATTCGAAGGTCTGGATACGCAGGTCTTCGGCGTTAGCACCGATAACAGCCCTAGCCAACGTGTCTTCGGAGAACAGACGGGTGCAAAATTCCCGATGCTTAGCGACTTCCTTCAGCGGAAGGTTTCTAAAGATTACGGCGTGTTAATGGAAGCACGCGGCCTCGCCAATCGCGCAACGTTCGTCATCGATAGAGAAGGAAAGATTACATACATCGAAGAAGGACAGAGTGCAGTTGACATCAGCGGTGCTGAAACGGCGTGCAGCCGGCTCAAGAAGTGAAGCAACTAGGATGAACACAACTTCCGCGTAATGCGGTCACCCGTTGTGGCCCCTATCGATCTGGGAGTTCATGCCTGAAAGGCTTTGGATTCATCGAGAAACCACAGACGATCACGCTCTGTCCAACCCCCGCCACACTGAAACGCCACTAACTTTTCACTGAGCACCGACGGAGCCTTGCGTATTAAACGCAAGCGCTCCGCCTCAACGAGGCTGTTACAATTTGCGACATGAGAGTGCGGCTCAATTGGACTCTGTGTCTGATCTGTATATCCGTGACAGCTGAGAATTGGCCACAATGGCGTGGTCCTAATCTCGATGGCAGCAGCGGGGAAAAGAACTTGCCCGTGGCGTGGTCGAAGACGGAGAACGTAACCTGGCAGTTGCCGATGCCGAGCCGGAGCGGTTCAACGCCGATCATTTGGGGCGAGCGAATCTTTCTAAGCGTCGCCGATGGAGACAACCTGGAGCTGTGGTGCCTGGATCGAGAAAAAGGTACGACCTTATGGAAGCGTCCTTTGACCGGCGGGAATTTCAAGATCAACAAGCAGAACATGTCGTCGCCCTCGCCGGTGACGGATGGCAAAACGACGTACGTGATGACTGGCACTGGCGTCGTGAAGGCGTTCGACTTCGAGGGCAAGCGGCTTTGGACGCGCGACATTCAGAGTGACTACGGGAAGTTCGGATTGAACTGGGGCTACGGGTCGTCGCCGCTGCTCTATAAAGATTCGCTGTACATTATCGTGCTGCACGGGATGAAGACCGATGATCCTTCTTACGTGCTGCGGCTGGATGCGAAGACCGGAAAAACGGCGGCTAAGGTGGAACGGCCCACGAAGGCCCAAGTGGAAGCGCCCGATGCGTACACGACGCCCACCGTGGCGGTTACCGGTGGCAAGACGGAGATCATCGTGTCGGGCGGTGATCTGGTCACCGGGCACAATCCAGAAACGATGGCGGAGCTGTGGCGCGCCGATGTGCTGAATCCCACCAACTTTGCGATGAACCGTATTATCACCTCACCGATTTTCAAGGACGGCATCGTGTATGCGGGGTCGCGGGTGAAGCCGTTTGTAGCCATGAAGCCGGGAGGCAAGGGCGACGTTTCGACCTCGCATGTGCTGTGGACGTCTGCCAACGGGCCCGATGTTCCGACGCCGGTGACGGATGGCACGCTGCTTTTTATCGTGAATGACCGGGGCGTGGCGTTCTGCATCGATGCCAAGACGGGCAAAGAGGTGTGGGGGCCGCGGCGGATCGAGCCGGCAATCTACAGCTCGTCACCGGTGCTGGCCGATGGAAAGCTGTATATCTCCAATGAAGAAGGAACGACGACGGTGATGAAGGCCGGCCGGGAATTTGAGGTGCTGGCGGTGAACAAGATGGAAGAGTACACGCTGAGCTCGCCGGCGATTTCGGAAGGACAGATCTTTCTGCGGACGGAACAGGCGCTCTACTGCATTGGAAAGCGTGCGAAGGCGAACTGACGCGCTTACGATGGCGTCATGGCACGTCCAGATGTCCGGCTCGACGCCGGCGTCCTGAAGCTCCTCGATTGCCCGCATCATGAGCTGCGGGCTTAGTTGAAGGTCGTAGGCCTTCCTGTCACTCTTGAATCGCTCGAGCTGAGACATCTCGGGAGGTACCAGCAACACGAACATGAACTGCGGTGTCGAGAAGAGGCGAAGAATGAATTCGATTTCGAGTACGGCGAGGACTCCCGCCATATCGACACTGCAGGCGGTGATGTAGTGGCGTGCCGCGGTGTCACGGAGGATCTCAGAGCCGAGCTGTTCCCGACGGCGAAATCCCGATGAAATCCGTGCCATCTTTTCTGATATCGGTCTCAACGATCCTTTCTGGGATCCTCGCGCCGATTATTTCGCCTGATGGCGCAGCACACTCTGCGCAATGCGCCGTCTTTGGGCCGGTAATGTTCATCGTCTTGCAGGCTTTTGGCAAGATCCCTGCAGCCGGTCGAATACTCTCAGCATCGAAACGTTAATTACGGCATTCTCGATCGGATGTACTCTGCCGATCCGTTAGGCAGCCGACTAGAAGGAGGTGGTATGAAGGCGAAATATGTGCAGGTGTCCGCGGCGGGTGCCCCCCTGGAACTCGTCACGCGTGACGTGCCCGAGCCTGGACCAGGTAAAATCAGAGTTCGCGTCGAGGCCTGCGGCGTTTGCCACAGCGACTCGGTAACGGTCCTGGGTCTGTTCCCGATTGTGAGCTATCCGCGCGTACCCGGTCATGAGATCATCGGCATCGTTGATGCGGTCGGCCCGGATGTGATCCGGTGCAAGCCCGGCCAGCGGGTAGGTATCGGCTGGTACGGCGGACACTGCGGCCATTGTGAGCCTTGCCGGCGCGGTGATCTGGTTGCTTGTCAGAATCTATCGATCCCCGGAATTACATACGATGGCGGCTACGCCGAGTATGTAGTGGCACCAGAGCAAGCGATCGCCGCTGTCCCTGATTCGCTGAAGAGTGTGGATGCGGCTCCCCTGCTTTGTGCCGGCATCACGACGTTCAATGCTCTGCGAAACAGCGGTGCCCGGCCTCCTGACACTGTGGCGATTCTGGGGATGGGTGGTCTCGGCCACCTTGGCGTGCAGTTTGCAGCCAAGATGGGGTTTAACACCGTCGCGATTGCACGCGGGGCTGATAAGGCGCAATTTGCGCGCGAGTTGGGCGCCAGACATTATATTGACAGCACAACGAGCGATGTTTCAGAGTCGCTTCAGAAACTCGGCGGCGCGAGGGTGATTCTCGCTACTGTGACAGAAGCCGATGCAATGTCTGCCGCCATCGGAGGCCTTGGATACCAAGGAGAGTTCGTGATCGTTGGTGTGCCCGCAAAACCGATCCAGGCGCAGGTCACCGGTCTCGTTCTCCAGCGGAAATCCATTCACGGCTGGCCAAGTGGAACATCAATAGATTCCGAAGACACTCTTCGGTTCAGTGAGGTCACCGGGGTGCGGCCACTCATCGAGAAGTTCTCTTTCAATAATGCGGCTCAGGCGTACGATCGCATGATGAGCGGCAAGGCGCGTTTCCGCGTGGTGCTGGAGATGTGAGAGCCGGCTTTGAGCATCAACCCCAGGCAGATCCAACGTGAATCATCTTGCCTACAATGTCGTCATGCCCCCGTCAATGATGAGTTCAGTACCAACACGAAAGGGGATTCCGGCGGCGCGCTCGGACGAATTCGTCACCAGAATGCACATTCGATCCCTGCGAGGACAGGGACAAGGCTTCCACTCGAGGTCAGGCGCGGGGACTACAGTCGCTGGCAGGCTGCGCTCCCCAGCGGCGCGCACATAATTACTACCGATCATTACGAAGCGGACCCGTCGCTGAAAACCGGATACAAGGTGCAACTGCCCGGCCAAGGAGCGGGGCGCTGGAACGCGCTGCTGCTGCCGGCGGTCCGGCCTCTACCGGAACGGGAGACCAGATCGCAGGGCGCTGCAGAACGATCGCGTGGGCGGTCATCGGCTGAGATCAGCAAGTAATTGCTGAAAGGATGAATCACCGCCAGCTTGCGGACCATACCGCTTTAGCACAAGCCGTTTTTAGATCACGCCCAGTCCTGAACGAGCTTGCGCGTAAGGTCCAGGTTGTATTCATATGTCGCGATATCCACCTTGCGCCCATAGACGACGAGCGGAACCTGTGACTCGTGACGCGATCCATGAGACCGGACCGTTGTCGGCTCTCGCGGTCGCTCCAGATCCCCGAATGCCGCATCTTTCGCGCCGAGCACGAGCAGGTCGCCGATCCGTGCCGGGTCTAAATGGAACGTGCGGGCGGCATTCTCCGCTGCTAAGACCTCTTCGACGCCCGGCGTATTCTGCAGCAGCGCCTTCGCCTTCAGCAGATCCGCCGAGTGCTTCAGGTAAATGTACGCCGAGCCGCCGAGATTCTGGTGATGCACCTTGTGCTTATCGCGAATGATAGGCACCGACTCTGCATTAATCGATTCTGCCGAAAGAATGCGTGCCAGGTCGATCGCCTCCCGCTTGGCGTTCATCCCGTGATCTGCCGTCAGGTACAGTTCGAGACGAGGGTGATCGTCCACAAGTTCGCCGAGCAGACGGTCGAGGGTATGCAGATGCTCAAGCGATTCCGGTGCTCGCGGCGAATACGTGTGCATCATGTAATCGGTCGTAGACAGGTAGAGAAGGTCAACGCCCGAGTGCTTCAGGACATGCCGGGCCGCCCGCAGCGTCCAGTAGTTCACGGCCGCTGAGTACATGCTCTCCGACGGTCCGGCGAACTGTATGTGTTCCCGCGTGGGCCGCTCCGCCGATACCTCGATGTCGACGCCCCGAGCGCAAAGGGTGCGCACCTTATCTTTGGAAGTCACCAGCGCAGTGCGCAAACCGCGCTTGCGTGCCAGCTCGAACAGCGTGGGCCTGCGCAGGAACTCCGCCGATTCCATCTCCGCGAACTTCCCGGTCTTCGGGTCGAACCAGTAATTGGTAGTGATTCCGTGCGCATCCGGAAAGGAGGCCGTAACGAGCGAGGCGTTATTCACATTGGTTACAGAGGGAATCACGCTGCGGCCTATCTTCCACGCGCCCTCGCGACAAATGCGCCTGAGATTCGGCATCTCGCTGATCTCAAAATACTCCGGCCCGAACCCGTCTACGAGCATGACCAGCATCCTGCGTTGCGGCGTCCTACGTATCTGTGGAGAGGCTGTGGCCGCCAGTGAGCCCAAGAGAAAGTAGCGCCGGCTGGGGTGTCTATTTCCGCGATAATTCACTTGCATTTAACTCCTGTGCATACGTGACGTGATGAACTCAGTGAGATCATAGCTTACGGTCGATCCCACGCGGAGAAGCCTTGAGTTACTTTTTGAAACTCGTTAGCGGCGGCCAGCCGCCTCGATCGCTGACCTGCCGCCCGCCGTGCCCAGCGCCTACGTCATCCGGCGTGACTACAGCGTCGGCAGCATAGCCTTGCCGCGTTGTGTCGGGGAGAATCGGCTCAAGCATCGTGCGCGTGTAGCCGGTCGAGGAGCCGATGCGCACTCCTGCCGCGCGCAGCCGTGCCACCGTCTCTGCTTCGCCGTCGATCACATCAGAGAACTCCCGAATGCAAGCCGTCTGAAGCGGCACGAAATCCTTGAAGAGCTGTTCTACATCGTCTTCGCCGATGGCCCTCCCACGCACCGCCGCCCATGCTTCCCGAACGCTGCTCGCAATGGTCAATGACAATCGGTTTCGATTTCTCACTTTATCAATTTGCGCTTCGGCGCTTTTTCACAACTTTTGTTTGAAGCGATGAACATGCTTCGGTATTGGCATAGGTTCGAAAGCTTACCAAATTCAGTGTTGCAGCAGCATGACAAAAAGGCTGGTCTTGGTGGGCATACAAAATGCTTACATCCAAACGCCACTTCCGTGCGCAATGCGGACGAAGCATCTAACCTGTAAGCGGCGCCGACAATGAATTTAGGCGTTGGTTCCTCGTGAAATGTTCGGTCACGGTTACCCTCGCCGGTGCGTCTAAAGTAAAACACTGAAATGGGCTACCCTGTCACGAAGCCGGACACACAACGTCACGAGTGCGTTTTCGAGACGTGCGTAAAGGGCAGCGCATTAGAATTCCGAGAAAGCCAGTCCAATAGAACATGCCGCATTACGATGAAACTGTACATACAGCGTTGTCAGACTTTATCTCGAGGAGTGATTTTGCTCGGAATGGGTGTATCATCACTGACCTGGATGGAACAGCGCTGCATGAAGATCAGGGCCGGATCCTGATACCAGAACCCGTAGAATTCGGTTTCCGAAAACTTCATAGCCTGGGAAGGCCCTTCATTCTGAACTCGCTACGGTTTCCGCTGTCTATCCTGCGGACATTCGGCCGCGAGTGGTATACGATCTCAAACTCTCCAATTCCAGTGGTTACGTTGAATGGGAGCCTGCTGGGTCACGTCGTCCAGGACTCTGGCGGAGAGATGTTGTTTGAAGAGCTTGACGCGTTCCCGCTTTCCGCCGAAGAGATCGATCGCACAATTGATGTGATTGAGCAACTCGTCGCGGAAGACGTGAAAGAGGCTCTCCTCTTTTACTACCCTCGTGACTGGCGCATAGGCGAAGTGATCTGGACGCCGGTGGCCGAGCGGATCATCACAGTCAGGAATAAATATGTCAGTGCTTCTTCAGTGACTGCCGTCGAGTTACCAAAATTGCGGGAGCACTTACATGCAGAAGACGTTTGTATGATGCTCTTGCTAATCGATCTTCCCCACGATCGGCTTATGGCATACCAGCACTCAAACAGGAGTAGCTTTGTCACGCGAGCAGGTGTAGACAAGCTGTTCGGTGCTCGCCGGATGGCTGAGTTGCTGCAGGTTGAGCTTTCCTCATCCGTCGGAGCAGGCGATACCGAAATGGACCGCTTCCTTAGTGGTGTTGGTCTAGCTGTTGTTGTGGGCTCTCTCCCGCTTGATTATCGCGGTATCTTTGGCACGGTGAGGCTTAAAACATCTGTTGAGTTCGGCCAAATGCTGTTTGATCTTGCAGCGATGGTAGGAAACCGCAAGTGAGCACCAGGTCATCGCGAACCGAATTGCGTGCGCGGGCGGCATTGCGCAAACTCATCGAGGAGACATTTGGCTCGAAGCCGGCTCGGGTGCATCGGGAGTCCGAGGGCTTGACCAATATAGTTTTCTCTGTTGAGCACAATGCAGGCAACTTTATTGTTCGGCTGAATCCCAAGCCGGAAAAATTCAAGGCTTTCCAGAAAGAGGCGTGGGTAACGGCCCAGGCGCGCAAGGCTGGGGTGCCTGTGCCTAAAATCCTCAAAGTTGGCCGCGAGCCGATGCCGTATATGATCCTACGGAAAACGCAAGGTCAAGCTGCGACTTCGAGTCCCGATCGGTTGCGCATCCTGCATCAACTCGGGGAATACGGGGCGCTAATCAACTCTATCCGGACGCACGGTTTCGGAGAATCATTCGATTGGGCGGAAGATGGCAATTCGCAACCACGGGATTGGCTGGAGTTTGTCTATGGCGAGTTGCATCTGGATCACCGGCTCAAAGTTTTGCGCGTTCACAAGATGCTCGGTAAGGAGCAGCTTGCAAAAGTACAGAGCGTCCTAGACCGGGCATGCCGAAAGGGCCGGACGTGCGCCCTCAACCATGGCGACCTCCGTCTGAAGAATGTCATTGTCGATGCTAGAGACCGGGTTGTAGCGATCCTCGATTGGGAGCATTGTATCTCCAGTCTGGCCCCGGAATGGGAACTATCGCTTGCTCTGCATGATCTGACAATCGACGAGAAGCATAAGTTTCTAGACGGATATGGTGTTCGGCTAAGGGACCTGCGGGCTATGGCGCCTGCGATGAAGGCGCTGAACATCATCAATTACGTTGCAGAGATTGAGCGACTCGCAACCCGTGGGAAAACTAAAGAGCTGGATTTCTTCCGCCTCCGTCTCAAGGGGGTTCTCGACCTTTACTCGATATAGATCCTGAAGGATCTCAATTGGGAGGTAACGGCGAGGTAGTGAACACCTCCATCGGTTTCAGGTCCGCGGTATCGAGAGTTATGCCGAGGTGACGAGCAAGCGTGGGCGCAAAGTGTCGCATTTCGATCTCGCCGAGATTCAGGCCTTGCTTGATGCCTGATCCGGAGAGGAAGAATGACGCTCGCATCACCTCATGGGTTGGCGCGTAGCCGTGCGTCCCTCGTACGGCTACGGAGCGGACCGTTTCCTTGGCTGCCGGGTTGGAACTGATCGTGAAACCCGGCTTCATGTCAACCCAAAACGAAGCGACAGGCGCTCCTCCCAGCTTTCCGATGGCTGTACGATCCAGGACAGCGGCGATGCCGTTAACAGGGTCGGCTGCAAGCATCGTGAGTAGTTGACGAACCTTATCGTGTGTTGCTTTGTCGTTGGGGTCCTTCAGAACGATCGCAGCTGATCCCGAGTTATTCCAGACCTGCGCTTTCCAATCCGTAACTACCGGCATTCCGAACGGAGTCCTTCCTTCTCCCAATGTGACTAGTCCGGCCTTCACAAACGCGGCGAGAAGATTGAGTTCGTGATCAATCTTCGCCATGCCGTGATCCGAGACGATACACACGGCGGCGCGTGGGGCAATGGAATGTATTGCGCTAGCGAGTTCGCCGACCATGCTGTCGATCTCCTCCAGTGCGGCGAACGCGGAAGCTGTTGCGGGACCGGTGTCGTGCTCAATGTGATCAAGGGCGGCAAGATGCAGCGTCATCACTTGTGCGCGCTTGTCGCGAATGATGGATGCGGCGTAGCGGGTACGCATCCAGTCGCCTGGAACGGCGACGTCGAGGTCGACGATGTACTTACCATGCTTTTTCTCGAGCTTGGAGAGGAGGCCAGGTGAAGAGAGCGCCCGAGTATTCTTCACATCGTCGGCGCCTTTCATTGACCGCCAGTATTCAGGGATCAGATAGGTGACGCCGTCGGCAGAAACGCTAACGGGCCATGAGACACTGCCGACCACATAGCCGGCTTTGGCTGCGGCTGACCAGAGTGTCGGGACTCGGATGTCCTCAGCAAACCAATACCATCCTGAGGCGTTCTTGTTTTCGGGGTCGAAGGTAACGTTCGAATAGATACCATGTTTGACGGGGAGGACGCCCGTCAGCATGGTGGTATGCGAAGGATAGGTCACCGTCGGAAGGACGCCTCGCACGCCGGTAGCATAGACTCCTTCTTTCATGATCCGCCGGAGGTGGGGAATCTTCAGCCCATACTTATCTGCTTCAATGACGTATGAAGGGTTTAATCCATCGATTGAGATAACCAGGAGCCCTGACCCCGGCATTGGAGCACACTGGACGCTTAGGAGCGCCAGTGTGCTTGCCGCGAAGAGAGCTTTGAGAATAGGTTTCACGCGTTTTAGAAAGCGAGCCGCAGCGCGAGCTGAATGGCTCGCGGATCAAACGTCGAAGACACCCTGCCAAAGTTGGCGCTCCTGAGGTCGCTGTTGGGCGCCGTGAAATTCGTCGTATTGAACAGGTTGAACGCTTCAGCCCGGAAAGTGAGCCGCGAGCTTTCATTGATGAAGGGCATGGCGAAGTTCTTCTGGAGCATCAGATTCACCTGATAAAGAGCATAACCGTAGACGGGGTTTCGGCCTAGATTACCAAAGGGCGCTGTAGGTCCAGGAATAGCCAAATTCGATCGATTGAAGTAGTTCTCGTGCGTCCGAACGTCGTCGGCTGCGAGCACACGCGCGCTCGGGTCGACGATGTTGGGCCGTAAGGCGACGTTGCCGAGGAAGTCAGCCTGACCGTCGGAGAGGCGGCCGTCGTTATCGGCATATCTGAGGTTGAGCGGCTGACCACTTTGCAGGCTGACAATGCTGGATGCTTCCCATCCACCGGCGATGCCGTCGACGACACCGTTCACACTTGAGCCGTACTTCTTCCCCCGACCGAACGGAATGGCATAGACGATACTCGTGGTGTTGTTAAACCGCTGGTCGAAGCTCGATGGTCCCTTGTCGGCGTTGGGATTGTTGAAGTCCTGCGGATTGGGCGAACCTCCATTGGTTCCTTCGAGCACTTGCCCGACATTGTCGAGGGCTTTGGAATACGTAAACGAGTTGAGCAGCGTGACGTCTCCGCCGCGGTGCTCGAAGCGGAACTGCAGGGCGTGATAGTTGGAGAACGCGGTTGGAACGACCGCCGTGATGTTACCGAAACCCTGAATCGGTCGACGGGCGTCGAGGGTCGCCAGCGGGGTGTTGCCCGTAGCGGCCAGCTCTGCCGCCGTTACCGGGCGAGCCTGGTTCAGGTCGCCGAGGAGCGGGAGTTTGACGCCACGGTTGCCGACATAGGCCACGTCCACCACCGTGTTCGGCGTCAGAGACTGCTGAATCGTGAAGTGCCAGTTGTGGATGTAACTCCAAGGCATATCGCGTTGCATGTAGAGGATGACATTGCTCGGCAGGTTGGTGGGATAGCCTTGCCAGGTTGGACGGAAGCAATTCTGGAAGGCGTTGCCCACGCAGAGACTGTTGATGTCAAGGGCGCTGTTGGCGCGAGAGAAGCGCGTGACAAATGGAGCGTTTGTGCCAAGAACTTCCGCGGAAGCCATTCGATTCCAGTAGTTGTAGCCGAGACCATAGCCGCTGCGAATGACAGTCTTATTGGTGAGCTGATAGGCGAAGCCCACTCGCGGCGCAAAGTTGTTCCAGTCCATCTTCCGGAGAGCGCGGTCTTCGATGGAGCCGTCTTTGGCAAGGACTAGCTGTCGTGTTGCGAGGTCGAAGTTTGCCGCCTCGTTGTTTGCCTCGTACATCGGGGTAGTGATCTCGTAGCGAATACCTAGATTCAACGTGAGGCGCGTGTTTACCTTCCAATCATCCTGGATGTAGAACCAGTTGGCCCATTGGCGCGTATCCGCGATCTTCTGAGTTGCGAGCTGATAGATACTGCGCGCACCGAAGTAGAAGTCCGCGAGCGAGTATGCTGTGCTGGTGGCGCCTGGCGTCGGACGCGAGTAGCCGCCCCCATAGGCGTCGATGCCGTAGAGCGGGTTCGTATCGTCGACGTCGACCGCAAGGTGCAGCCACTCGTGGCCGGCCTTGAGGTTGTGGCTGCCGAGAATTTTGTTGTAGTTGAAGCGCGAGTTCAACGTTGTCGGAAACTGAGCCTGCGGACTCGTTGACTGGCGGCCGATCCGAGCGAAGCCAGTGATGTCCTGCGGAGTGACGCCGCCCTGGATCCGTGGCCCCTCGGGAAGTCCGGTAATGCCGAAGAGTTCGCGCATGCTCGGTCCACCAATGGACATCGGCAGACGATCCATTCCGAGCCTGGTGACCGCAAAACGGTATTCAATAATCGACGTCGGCGTTGCCGTGAACGTCAAGCCACCGATGCCCTGCTGGTTGAAGGTGTCAAGGAGTCCGGTTGCGTTTCCGCCGGAAAACCCGGTAATAAGGCCGGGCTGCTCGATGGATTGATGCCGGTGCGTGTAGCGGGCAAATGCGGAAAGACGATCGCTCACGCGGTGGTCGATTTTGATGGCGCCCTTGTCTTCGAACAGGCGATTGACAGAGAAGCCACCGAAGTTGTTCGCGATACCGAAGGCTCCGCCGCCGGGACGGTTCGGCGCAGGCAGTTCGGCAAGTACGCGACGCGCGAACTCGGTCATCGGTACCGGCTGGCCGGCGGGAATGATCGTACCAGCGCTAATGCGGCGACCGTCGCTGGCCGTGAAGTCGAAGGGCACGCGTACATCTGTATTGAGGATGCCGTTGCGCTGTTCGATCGACGGAATCGAAGTGAGACTGAAGGGATTCTGGATCCATCGCGAACCTTCGTAGTCGGTAAAGAAGAAAGTGCGGTCGCGCACGATGCGGCCGCCAAAGACAAAGCCGAACTGGTTGCGATTCGTTTGTGGTTTACGATTCTCGGCGGGTTTGAAGAAGCCGGTCGCGTTGAGAGAGGTGTTCTGGAAGTAATTCCAGAGCGTGCCGTGGTATTCGTTAGATCCCGAACGCGTAGAGACGTTCATCACCGCCCCGCCAGTGCGCCCGTACTCGGCCGAATATGCGTTGACGGACATCCGGAACTCGGCTACAGAATCCGGGGAAGGCTGCGCGGCCTGGTTCGAATAGCCCTGGTTTGTGGTGCCATAGAAGTTGTTATCGACACCATCGAGGAGAAAGTTATTGTACACACTGCGTAGGCCGTTAACGTTGTAGGAGCCTTCGCGACGGGTGGTGATGTCGCCGGAGTTGCCGGATTGCGACTCGCGTACGCCGGGTGCGAGCAGGGCCAGAGATGAATAGGTTCTGCCACGGATCGGGAGGTTCACGATCTGTCGCTGGCTGATGACTTGGCCTTTGTCGCTCGAGTCGGATTCGAGGAGCGGCGCTTCCGCTACGACGTCAACTACCTCGCTGACCTGGCCGACTTGCAAAGTGAGGTCGACACGTTGCCGGGCGTTCACGGTCACATTGACGTTGGATGCTACCGCGGCCGAGAAGCCGCTCGCTTCGGCTCGCACTTCGTACGTGCCGATTTTGACTGTCGGAAAAACATAGTCTCCCTGGTCGTCCGTGTTCGTTATGTTGGTGATACCAGTAGCCAGATTTTTGACAGTGATTTTTGCGCTCGGGACAGCCCCGCCATTAGCATCGCGCACCGTTCCGAGAACGGCCGCTGTGTCGAATTGCGCTCTTAAGCACACGGGACCCAGCAAGATCGCCAGCGCAACTAAGCGTAGATTGACACTACGGATGTAGGAAAAGCAAGAGTCCTTACTCATAGGGTATACCCACATAGTAGCGACACATTTATCGCCAAACGATTACAACGGGATGAAGTTTGTGTCTAAGCTTGCTGAGGCTACCGAAAGTTGTTGAAAATGGGTTGCCCGACCTTTGGAGATCGGGAAGCCTTTGTAAGCTTGTCGATTTGATTGGATTTGTTGATTGATTAGAACGAAGCCGCAAGCCGAGCTGAGTCTGACGCCCGATGCCGATTCGTTGGCATTCAGCTGATCGCTGGAACTGCCGAAGAACGTTGGACTGATGTTCGTGCTGGGGTCGTCCCAGGTCACGGGTTCGATATGAATACCGCAGACTCACAGTGTTGCTGCGTCGCCAAGGCTGGGCTGTGAACGCCAAGCGAGTGTACCGACTCTATCGCGAGAAAGAGCTGCAAGTCCGAACTGCAAAACGGACCAAGGAGCACGACAAGCTCGAGTGCCACTGCCGGTCCAGCAACCGGACCTATAAACCGGAACTTTCTACTTGGCTGGGAATAGGAACTTTCTATTTGGCTCCGACAGGCAGTCACACTTGCGGATTCCGAGACCTCGAGATGAAGTTCACGTTGATTGGCACGTCCGGAAGAATTGCTTTCTTGAAGCCAGTCCGCTCAGCGCTCACGGAATACGTTCCCAGAGGCAGCGCCTGTACAACGTACTCACCGGATCATTAGTTGATGTACTCCGGTTCAAGCTGGGTATCGAATTCCTTCGACGCGCACAAGCGCATTGGCTACCGGAGAACCAGTCGGGTCAAAGACAGTACCGAGAATGGATCCCTCAGTGGCTTGCGCGAAAACGTTGGACAAGGTCGCAAGCAGCAGGACGAGCAGGCTCAGCGCTCCCATGACGATCTCCCTTCGCTAAAACCGGTGAGTATAGGAGACAGGAATTACGAAGAGATTGCGAAATTGCGTCAATCGAGCTACACGCTTGCAGTTCTTGGCTCGATTCATTGAGGCATCGGCCCCAAGTCTGAAGACAAAGTGCCGGTACCGGCACGCGGTACGGTAGCACCCTTGGTTCAGAGATCGGTGAATGTGAGACGACTGCACAAATCAGAAATACAATTTCAAGCCAAACTGAACCTGTCGCGAAGTTCGCTGAAACGAGATCGGCGACCCTGCCGAAGTGATACGTCCAAAAGCCGGGCTTCCTACCGAGCCGTTCGGGTTGTTGAACTGCGGCGTGTTTAGCAGGTTGAAAAGCTCCGCTCGGAACTCCAGCCAGCGCCCTTCGGAAGCGAAGCGGAACTTCTTGAAAGTCGAAAAGTCGAGTTGCTTGGTACCTGGTCCCTGAAGGATATTGCGACCGGCGTTGCCGAATTGTAAGAATCCCGGTTCGCGGAATGCCGTGGTATCGAACCAGCGATCGATCGTCCTTTGATCGTCAGGAAGTGAGCCGTTGCCAATGCGGTCGGGTCGGGAACCACAGCAATTGGTCGTGTTGGGCGAGCTTAGGTCGAAAGGTAGCCCGTCCGAGAGCGTCAGTATGCCGTTGATCTGCCACCCGCCGAACATAGTTTCTTTCCAGCCGTCAAACTTGATGGGAAGCTGATAGAGCCAACTCACGATCACACGATGCGGCACGTTCAAATCAGAGTTTGCGCGATCCAGTCGCGAGTTGTAAACCATCAGGGGAGATGCGTTCGCATCGGTGGCTCCGATGTCATCGATCATGTGACTATAAACGTACGAACCCTGGAACTGTAGCCCAGACCCGAACCGTCGATCGAAGGTGACCTGCAGGGCATTGTAGATGGAATTGAATCGGGTAGATATCGCATTGATCGTAGTGAACGCAGGGAAAGGTCGTCGCTGCTATGTGGGTATACCCTATGAGTAAGGACTCTTGCTTTTCCTACATCCGTAG
>Ga0181456_100020_pt1 | contig 17862 bp, 18 predicted proteins | sample InSIn3SAF170_2_FD_119057 | JGI IMG/M metagenome (GOLD analysis project Ga0181456, IMG submission 119057) | Clean room microbial communities from NASA Spacecraft Assembly Facility at Jet Propulsion Laboratory, Pasadena, California, USA -... ...
CCATTGGGCTGCGCCGATCGTGCTGGAGAGCGTACGGGTGATCTGCCTGTCCTCTGTGGTGATTTCTCATCGAGATAGACGCTAGATACTGGCTTTGGAGCCATCCCTCCGTCTTGATCAGAGAGTTGCTCTGGCTCAGGAGGTGCTTAGGTATATTGCCGTTTAGCTATGAATGCTCGTCGAATATACAGGGCGCGCTTGAAAGAACAAACTCAAAGAATTCCTGACTTGTCAATACGTGAAGGTACAATTCTTGCAGACTTCTATGGAGGAACGCACTATATTATCAGCCTCTATGCCTCGGGAATGCTGACTTGGAGTAATACGATATTTGAGGCTGTGCTCTTTACCTAGTTCCACAGTGCGGCTTCAATGGCATGGAAGCAGTCAGTCTATGTATGTCAAATGCCATAAACCCTTTAGATTCTCAGGTTCCTTCTGCTGCATGACACCAACTCGAATCGTTCCTTTCTTCGCTTTCCTGGCACTACTGGTTCAAAACTGTGGTAGGTAGTGTCTAAGCGTAGAGACCGTACCAAGGTCCTCGTACCACACACGACCCAGAGGCATACATCAGTGGCCTATATATTCCCATGTTCTTCACGCTTCTTCTCGCAACAGAATTTCCTACCAGAATCTACTATCCTCAGTGTCGGGCCATATCGCCAGGAGTACGATCTCTTGCATCTATCGCATTCCACTACCGTCGATCCAGCGTCACGATGAAGTTCACTGTCCTGTTCTTCGCACTCTGCGCTTTTATGGTGTAAGAGGACCTTATTTTCTTCCATGATAGACATTCCTTAAGCACCACGATGAACCAAGTTGATATATCGAACCACAGTGCAGCCCTTCCTCAGCATCATGCTAAGCAACTTTTCGACTACCTTCCGCCTTCCGAACGCAATTTTGAGCAGCACGTCCTCTCCTGCCAGGACCGCATAATGCAGATGAGCTTCGCCTGCGCTGTTTTCAACATGGTCTTCTGCCCGGTGTCAGCCAGAGGGTTTAAAAAAGAGCACTGCAAGGCGGTTTCGAAGCAGTACAAGCAAGCTAAGAAGGAGGGAAAGGTTTGAAAGAATGGACAGATGGTGGGGGCTACAGGAGAATTAGGGGAGACATCTACACTGGGGGCTTGGCTGGACAGGGAGGATGACACCGGAAAGCAGGGAACCTCAGTACACTTGTGAGGGTTGAAGAGGCACGAGTGCAGCGATAGGACTGGCCCGACGGGGGTGCAACTGGATCTCTGCCAATACCATAAGCATTAGAGTGTCGTAGGGTCAGCAGTCAGGACACCGTATTGTCTTTTCATCTTACGTGCATCAAATTCAATGAAGACTGCCATATGACTGATTTAATCGTCGAGGTAAGTAATACATGTATGGAGTTGTAGCAGGGTCACATAGTACTAAGAGCGGAACGGAGCGGAGCGGCTATCTAACAAGCCAAGCCTCCGCACTCTCCATCTGATTGAACCATGTGAACATGTGAAGCTTCGCCATTAGATTTCTTAAGAGTCCAAAGGAAGTTAGCACTAGCTACGGAAACTATATCGCCCGGCAGCTCTGAATATAATAGGGGGTTGCTGTTGCAAAAACCGTAAAGGAGTGGACGAGCTTGACGCTCACCATCTCAGCCCCCTTACGCAGCTAAAAGGCTACGTTGTCCGAAGCTGGACCCCCTTGAGGCTGAACATTTCAAGCACCACCATCCCCTCAGAACAGTTGGGGTTTCCATTTTTCTTTACTCTCCTTTAACCTCTTTACTTTCTCCCTCCCACCACATCAACCTTACGATCGTTGCTTCGTTGATTCACGTAGCCAGACGGCGGTCGCACAGTTGGATGTCCCGTTAGTAGCTCGGAGCCAGTTAAACTTGTAGTTTACCCAGAGACCCCTTCAGCTTTGTGTTTGTCAGAATGGCTCCAAAGCCAGTATCTAGCGTCTATCTCGATGAGAAATCACCACAGAGGACAGGCAGATCACCCGTACGCTCTCCAGCACGATCGGCGCAGCCCAATGGACGCCAGCTAGACAAGAAGAGAGCCGAACCTTCGGACTATACGTCTGAGGGTGTTGCCAACAATGATATCCTCAAACTCCCTAGCTCCGACTGGCAGCTGTTAGGCTTCCTGACTTTGGTCGCGGCGGTGGTGCGATTGTTCAGGATATACCAGCCTAGTAGTGTAGTGTTCGACGAGGTCCAGTACGTTACTCGGTAGCTTCATTGCAGCGTTCTTTACTGACATTTCTACCCTTTAGCTTCGGTGGATTCGCCTCGAAGTACATCAAGGGCCGCTTCTTCATGGACGTTCACCCCCCTTTGGCGAAACTCTTAATCACACTTGCGGGATGGTTGGCTGGATTCGATGGAGAGTTCGACTTCAAGGATATCGGAAAAGACTATCTGGAGCCTCAAGTTCCATACGTCGCTATGCGCATGTTGCCAGCCATAATGGGCGTCATGACCATCCCTACTATGTTCTTGACATTGAAGGCTGCAGGCTGTCGGACTACGACCGCCGCCCTTGGCGCTGGATTGGTCATCTTTGGTGAGAGACGCTCTTCCTAAGAGCTCAGGACAGCTGCTGACGCGGTATACAGAGAACGGCCTCGTCACTCAGTCTCGCCTCATCCTATTAGATTCTCCTTTAGTGATCTTCACCGCGTTGACTGCCCTTGCCTGGACGTGCTTCACGAACCAGCATGAACAAGGACCTTCGAAGGCCTTCAAACCATCTTGGTGGTTCTGGCTTGCCGCAACCGGTGTCTGCCTTGGTGCTACAGCCAGTGTAAAATGGGTGGGGCTCTTCACAATTGCATGGGTTGGCAGTCTGACGGCGTTGCAACTGTGGGTGCTGCTTGGGGACTCTAGAACGGTCACGCCGGTAAGCCTCTTATGCGTGATCATTGACCTTTCGTTGAGCTAACAGGTCTTTTCCAGCGGCTATGGTTCAAGCATTTTTTCGCCCGAGCATTCTGTCTCATCGTCATCCCGGTCGCCTTTTACATGGCAATGTTTGCTATCCACTTCGTCTGCCTTGTCAACCCTGGCGAGGGCGACGGTTTCATGTCTTCGGAGTTTCAAGCGACCCTTAACTCGAAGGGTATGCAGGACGTGCCAGCAGATGTGGCCTTCGGAAGCCGTGTCTCCATCCGTCACCACAACACGCAAGGAGGCTATCTTCACTCGCACAGCCACATGTATCCTACTGGCAGCAAGCAGCAACAGATCACCCTTTACCCGCATAAGGACGAGAACAACCTCTGGTTGATGGAGAACCAGACCCAGCCTGAGCTGCCGGATGGTACGAAGGTTGAAGGTCCGAAGGCCTGGGACGCTCTGGAGCCAACCTACATTGAAGATGGAGCCGTGGTCAAGCTATACCACGTCGTCACGGACCGGAGGCTTCATTCGCACGACGTTCGTCCGCCGGTCACGGAAGCTGACTGGCAGAACGAGGTCTCCGCATATGGATATGAGGGCTTCGAAGGCGATGCGAACGACTTGTTCAAGGTCGAGATCATCAAGTCGATGTCTGACGGCCCGGTTGCGAAGACCCGCCTGAGAACTATCCAGACCAAGTTCAAGCTTGTCCACTTGATGACTGGTTGTGTACTCTTCTCTCACAAAGTGAAACTACCAGAATGGGCGTTTGAGCAGCAAGAAGTGACCTGCGCAAGAGGCGGTACTCTCCCAAACAGCGTGTGGTATATTGAATCGAACGACCACCCTATGCTCAAGGACGATGCTGAGAAGGTCAACTACAAGAACCCTGGCTTCCTAGGCAAATTTTGGGAGCTGCAGAAGGTGATGTGGCGGACGAACGCTGGTTTGGTGGAATCTCACGCGTGGGACTCGCGTCCGCCATCCTGGCCGGTGCTTCGCCGTGGTATCAACTTCTGGGGCAAGGACCACCGCCAAATCTATCTCATTGGCAACCCTATCATCTGGTGGTCATCGACCGCTGCCATCGCCATCTACCTCGTAGTTAAAGGCCTGTCAGTCCTACGCTGGCAGCGTGGCTATGACGACTACAGTATCACGAACTTCAAGCGCTTCGACTACGAGATCGGCACGAGCGTCCTAGGCTGGGCGCTCCACTACTTCCCATTCTATCTGATGCAGCGCCAGCTCTTCTTGCACCACTACTTCCCTGCATTGTACTTCGCCATCATCGCTCTGTGCCAGACGTACGACTTCGTTTCCAACCGCTTCGACAGCATCGGGCTCAAGAGACGCCCCGTCATCGGCCAGACTGCTGCCGTAGCATTCCTGGCCCTCAGCATCTTCGCGTTCACTATGTATGCGCCTCTCGCATACGGCAACACGTGGACCCAAGACGAGTGCAAGCGCGTCAAGCTCTTTGACACCTGGGACTGGGATTGCAACGTCTTCCACACCTCTGTGAGTCCTTCCAATCAAGACAGGTAAAGCCTATCAGCGCTGACATTCACCACAGTACGCACAATACCAACTCCCAACGGCCTCCTCCAACGCCGCGGTCCCCTCCTCCGCCGCCCCCGTTGTCGCCGGCGATCAGAAGCCTGCCGCCGAGCAAGTAACCCCCCAGCCAGCCGGCGGCCAAATCATCGGCCGCGAAGAGAAGATCGAGTACCGCGACGAAGCCGGCAACCTACTCGACCCCGAGCAAGTCGCCGCTTTAGAAGGTAAAGTGAGCTTCAAGACGCGGTACGAGACGCGCACGCGGGTTGTCGACGCCGCAGGGAATGAGGTGCTGGATGAGGCGATGTTGCCCGAGGCCATGGCGGAGGCGGAGCCGGGGACTAAGGGGACGTTTGCGGATGGAAGGAATCCGGAGACGGTGAAGGTTGAGGGGGAGAGCGTGGCTGAGAAGCCGGCGACTGTGGATGTGGGGGAGGATAGGGTTAAGGAGGCGAGTGTTGAGGCGATGGGGAGTGGGGAGGCAAGGCCGGGGAGTGAGGCGAGTGAGGCTACGAAATAGGTGGGTGGAGTGTGAGGCTTGAGATGTCGTGAAAGCTGTGCGAGGACGTGGAGATTTCTTTTGTATGATAAGGAGTGGGTTGGGCGCCAGCGAGAAAACGATGAACATGAAAAGTAATACTAAACATAGGTAGAGTGGACAAAACCCAGGGAGTCTCATTATGTGATTGCCGTCGATAGGTGTGTGTTCGCTGTCATCTACTCTGCCTAGGATGTCCTCCACGATCCGGTGTCAATTAAGACCTCGTTGTTGCTGGGAAGTGGCCGGACGTCTCAATTGCCTCACCTACCTTCGGGGCTAAACACAGGTAGGGGATTCTCTACAACTTTAGGCCCACCCACAACCGGCTATCCATGAATCCAAACTTATCTACTAACTAAAGTAGTGTCATGTCACTTTGATACATGCAGTAACAAAGTGGGTGTGAATTGTTAAGTTCTTCGATTACTAGAACGGCAACCCTATACACAAAATCTGCTGCGCAGTTGGCATGTCCTGCTAGCGTAGTAATAGCGTTCACTGCTACGTCTGTAACCGCTCACGTGACCTCCATGCAACTGCCAGAAGGGTTATACTTCCTCTTTATCCTACTGCTCTCTTTAACCAAAAGTGCAGCTTAGTAACCCTCCTTGCCCCATTTGTTGAACCTGTCGTGTAGCTCCTACAACATCCACATTAGCCTATCTGTCATCCACTCTCCCCTCCTAACATTCTCTAACATACCTTCGGCAAGTTCACATTCGGAATGATAACCTCGTTAAGCGCCGACGGCGCATCCTTCCTTGGCTGGCTCGTGTCGCCACCCGGGTGGTACTGGTACTTTGCGCTGCCGCCGGTCTTCCAGGGCTCGGAGCCGGCGACCTTGGCGACCGGGTTCTCGGACGAGGATGAGGTGGGGGAACGGGCTGGAAGAAAATTGACAGTTAGTTAAGAGAGCCGTGTTGCGAGAGAAACGGTTGTGCTAAGGAAAGGGAGGCAATGCTCAAGTGGGAATAAAGCGGGATTAAAACCCTGCGTTATGGGCAGAGGTATACATGAGTGTAATCGAGAAGGAACCTACAGAAGTGCCAGCCAGCGAGGCCGAAGACGCCGGACATGATTGCCAGCAGGACCTGCATGCCGATTGATCAGTTCTCGAGCGCCAGCAGCGTGCACAGACGACGTACGTAGAGCTCAGGATCCCTCCGTGCGCCGGTCTTCAGGGCGTCCCTGCCAGCCTGCTTGTCTGCGCCGGAGCTGGGGTTGATGCCAGTTGCGCGGAGCGGGCGAGTCGCTCTGAAGGCGGAGCGGCCGATGATGGAAGACATTGTGGTGGTGGTTGGTATGTGAAGCTGCAGAGGGTGGTGGTGTTCGTGGTAGGGTGTAGCTTTGAAGTTGAGGCCCGTCATGCGCTGCGCAATGACGCTCAGACGCAGCACGGAAGCGGGAGTTGGACGGCCGACGGCAAGCACTACCAAGAACAGACTCGTGCTTCCCCTGGTGATCACCTACAGTATCGCGACACTAGAACCACCAAAAGTCCATACAACCCATCAAAGCGCTGTGGTTCTACTACACGATACCTTCTCCCTCGCCCATCTCTCCGCCAAGTCTCCGCCAGCTCGTTTTTCCGTTTCGGACGTCATCTTGCTACTACCGATCGCACAACGCTTGCAGACCAGCGCGTCATCGAGTGCACTGTGAGAGCTGGATGCGCGGTACATGAGGCCATGCTTATGGCCGCAAGAGAGCAGGAGTCTCCTTCGAGTCCGACGGCCTGAACCCGCGCAATGAGCACTTCCGCGCGACCAACCTCTCCCCACTCGCCCGCGAGCAACTCCTTCCCAATCCCTCCCGATGCCGTCTCCGAATCCGATGCGCGGAGCGCAATCTCGTCGCGTATGAGCGACATGGACTCGCAGTTGGGAGGAGCGGCGGTAGCAGCTGATGCGCCTCCCGTGCCCAGTCTAGAGGCGCGTGCATCTGGTGGACGGGTACAAAGCCTGACCGGTCCGGTAGGCGAGCCGGGACTCCCACCGTCGCGGCCCTCGTCGACGGCGAGTGTGGCAACCGGACGGTCATCAAAGCCCGGAGCGTGGTCGCAAGCCTCGCCTTCAAGAGGGAATTCTCGGTGGACTGCCGGTATGGGAGCGGGTAGTGTTGCAGGGAGCGTTGGTGCGGCCAGTACCCGGCCTCCGACTTCCGCCAGCAGGACCCACGTACCGTCTCTGACATCGCATGCTTTCTTACATCCGATGAGCTCCCAGAGGCTGCAGGCGCAGCGAAGTAGCCAGCGGAGCTCGCTGCTTGGGCGGGTCTCACCGACTGCAGAAACACAGGGTGAAATGGCTAGGAATCCGAATCGAACGAGCACTGGCTCCGTCTTGACAGATGGTGATGGGCCACAGTATGCACTGCGTCAGGACGAGGATATACCGCCACCGCCGACGCGAGGAACCGATGAGACGGACCGAGATATACCTGAGAGAGAGACGGCGAACTCGTCACCTGTAGACGCGAGGCCAGTTCAGAGCAGAGGAGAGAGTCTAGCGCCGCTACAGAAGCCGCCTATGCTTGATCTATCAGAAGCAAAGGAGAATGGTTCAGGAGCGTTACCCACGCCAACGAGGTCACCACGGTCATTTCGATCAAGCTTCATCCTGCCAAACAGGAATAGTCACCGCGCGAGCAGAACGACCAATCATTCAGGGATGAGGCAGCAAGGCCACGAAAAGCTGGGCTCTACGGACTCTTCGCCCAGACTAGGCCCTAGTCCTCCGCAAGCTACAAAGACAAAGGAGGAGGTCAAGAAGGAGCTGGGGAGAAACTACGAGTATTTTACCGGGAACACAGTGTTCTGCTGGGGCGGTCGATTGCAGAACGCGAGGGACAGGCCTATTAATATCATTACGGGGCTTCTGGTCATTATTCCGGCTGCGCTTTTCTTTGCATTTTCGTAAGTCTTACTGTTGAGCAAACATATGGACCGAAAGGCTAACGTCAATTTCCTTAGGGCACCATGGTTATGGTCAAATGTTTCGCCAGCGATACCCATTCTGTTTGCGTACATCTTCTACGTCTGTATATCATCTTACGCACATGCTTCTTTGACGGATCCCGGTGTAAGTCGTCATCCTTTGCCCCTTGAGTTTACAATCTAACTCGCTGCTACAGATTTTGCCGCGGAATTTACATCCCTTTCCTCCAACCGATCAGAACGAAGACCCTCTCGCAATCGGTCCCGCCACAACCGAATGGACAATGGTGCTCTCTCAAACTCGCAAGAGCGCCGCGATGGAAGTTCCAACCAAGTACTGCAAGAGCTGCAACATATGGCGCCCGCCACGCGCTCATCACTGTCGCGTCTGCGACAACTGCATCGAGACGCAGGACCACCATTGCGTATGGCTGAACAACTGTGTCGGACGACGCAACTACCGGTACTTCTTCGCGTTTGTAAGCTTTGGCACGATCCTAGGCCTGTTCCTGCTCGCCGCGAGCTTGGCGCATATCCTGGTGTGGATGAACCGCGAAGGCAGAAGCTTTGGAGCAGCCATCAACCATTGGCGGGTCCCGTTCGCCATGTTCATCTACGGCATCCTTGTCACACCCTACCCCGCCGCGCTCTGCGGATACCATCTTTTCTTGATGGCGCGCGGAGAGACGACGAGAGAGTACCTCAACAGCCACAAGTTCTTACCGAGAGACCGACATAGGCCGTTCCACCAGGGAAGCTGGTGGAAGAACTGGGCGGTGGTGCTATTCCGGCCGCGCCCGCCGACTTACCTGAGGTTCAAGGCGAAGTATGAAGAGGGCGACCAGCGGTTCGGCGAGAGAAGGGGGAAGAGGACAGCACCCCTGGCGCCGGCGCAGCAGGGAGGCGGCATGGAGATGCAGGATGTGAGTGGTGGTAATGTGCCAAGTTTTCAAGGTCCCAGTACGAGGGAATTCAATCTCAACATCACGCCGAGAGCAGAGACAATGCCTCCAGCACGTAGTTAAGCAAGGACTTGTCGTAAACGCCTTTTGTGCTTCAAAGCTCACTGTCCCTTTTTCGTTCAGCGGTTTCGATTCTCGTAAGCATTCTTAGGTACATGTGCATACACTTTGAGTGGGGGCATTACGTTTTCCGCACCATGTATTGGATGCGGGAGCGGGCAAGGGTGGGGAGCTGGTAGACGCGGGATCCCTGTTGTACACATAGAGGTACTCCGCAGCGTATCTTTGTGCTCGCTCGCAATTCCATCACGCTGAGCTGACAAGAACTCCGAGTTATCGAAATCTTTTGGGGCGCGGGTCGTCTTCGTTGGAACGCTGGCTGGGAAACAATACCAGCCGTTTTGATTGGCCGGCATTTGTTTATGCAGCTTCACCTCCAGCCCTGGCTTGAACACTTTCGCGAGCTTGAACGCTCAGACATCCCTCTTCATCCACCACCACCACACGTCGCGTTCTAGCTTTGAACACTGCAGACGCTGGTCAACCGACACCTTCGTTCTCCAGAACACCCGCATCAGCAGATTTTGGTAATTCGCGGTGCGCACGTCTGGCGGATTCCACCTGCTCGCCTAGCACTTCCACACACCTAGCCGTGGACGCGCTTCTTCATTTCACCACAGCCAGGACATGACCTCTAGGAACACTGCTGCAATGGCACGCGCTTCTTCGATGGAGTCTGCCGGATCAACACTATCCTGCATCACAGTAGCAGGCCCAAGTGGCTCCTCCAGAAGCTCTTCGGCCGCGTCAACCACGCCGCCAACGAGCCTTGGAGACATGGCCAGCGTCGACTTGGACGCGTCAAAGCCCGTCCGAAGCGCCATGGAGCCTCCGACTCCACGGTCACGCAGCAATTCCGACACCTCGACCGAGCAACGCCCTCCTGCTCGCATCTGGATCCAGAAAGGGCGGAACTGGGAACTCGTCGACGCAGCAGAGGCCGCGCCGCCTCCAACATTAGAAGATGAATTTCGCACCATCGCACAAGCACCAAAGACCGAGACAGAAGCTGAGGGCGACCACCGCCGCAGCTCGCGTCCGCGCCACAGCTTGCTGCCCAGCCTGAGCGACACCTACCTCTCCGGCAGCCACGTCCATACGCGCAAGGGTTTCCACTCTGCGGCCGACACGGTAGCGCCTGGAAGCCGAACGGTCTCAGGCGACACGCTCGTGAGTCGCGTCAGCGCGTCGAGCCAGCGTCTACTCGACGACGGCATCAACGCGCTTGATCTCGATTGGAGCGTCGATGCACTGCTAGAGGCTGCAGAGCAAAGCGAGAAGACCACTGCCAAGCGGAGCAAGTCGAAACGGCTGAGCTTGGGCGCGAAGGCGGCGTTCAATTCTTTGGCGTCGAATCTTGGGAAGAGGAGTAGGGATGCTTTGGAGAGTGGGAAAGAGAAACTACAGGCTTTGAAGGCGGAGAGGAGACAGAGTCGTATACTCCAAGATACTGAGACTGAGGCTGAGAGCAAGAGCGAGGATGTGGTCAAGCCGGCGAAGAAGCCGCGCATGTCTATCGACAGTGTTGCCGAGTCACCCTCTGATGCTCAACCGCAGTCTGCTCGAAAACCTGAACACAAGAGCAAGAAATGGCTCAAGCAGGGACTATATGTGGGTCAAGAAAGGGACTTTGACCCTCGTCTCACAGAGTCGAAGAACAAGCTCAAGAAGGCGTCGAAGAGTAGGCCTGATGCAGTGGCTAAGAAACCGTTACTTCCGCTGCCGATGTTTGCTGGCGAGAGGACCATGAAGGAGGGCAAGGATTTTGTTTTGCCATTTGATGTCTTCAACCCCCTGCCTTGGGACCAGAAATCCTCCGACTGGAATGAGATCAGAAAGAGTGAGTCTTCCTAGTCCCAGCACCTTCTAATCCAGACAAGCTAATAGTACCTAGATTGCTTCGTTGGGGAAGCATCTGCTCTATGGAAGAACTGGAAGAAGGGCAACCTCCTCCCGCCATCGCTGTGTCTCTGCACACCTGGAAGTGGCTGCGGCGAAGATTGCCAGAACCGGTACATGCAGTACGAGTGCGATGACACCAACTGCAGGATCGGCGCGGAACACTGTACCAATCGCGCGTTTGCGGAGCTCAAGAGGCGCTCTCAGCTCAAGTCCTTCACCAAGAAGATGAGGGACGGAAGCTTGCGACAGGATACGAGACAGCATCCTTTCGAGAAGGGCGTAGAGGTCATGCTGACTGGTGACCGTGGCTATGGAGTCCGCGCTACACGTCCGTTTGAGCCGGGTCAGATCATTGTGGAGTATGCGGGAGAGATCATTACTCAGGATGAGTGTGATAGGCGGATGAACAATGAATACAAGGACAAGAAAGTAAGTGTGCTCGTGGACTGACCAGGCGAGCTTGAGCGGTGGGTTGACATTATGACTTAGGACTACTACCTGATGACCTTCCACAACAAGCTCATCATCGACGCAACCAGGGGCTCCATTGCCCGTTTTGTCAACCATTCGTGCGAACCCAATTGCCGGATCGACAAGTGGATGGTTGCTGGAGAGCCGCGTATGGCGCTTTTCGCTGGTGCTAAAGGCATCATGACTGGCGATGAGTTGACTTACGACTATAATTTTGAGTATGACCTACCATTCCTCGAGTCTCATATTCTTTGATGCTAATATTGAGTGCTACAGCCCCTTCTCTCATAAGAACATCCAAATCTGCCGCTGCGGCACAGCCACCTGCCGGGGCTTCCTGGGCCCGAAGCCCAAAGAACCAGCCAAGCCGAAGACAGCCAGCAATATGATCGCTGGCGCAAAGCGCAGGCTCAAAGAGATCTTCCACGACCGTGACAGCCAAACCGAGGACGAGGGTTCCGCAAAGAAGAAGCGCAGAATGTCTGCCGCACTCACCGATACGCTCGCGAGGACCAAGGCGCGCCTTACCCAGACGACGGCGATTACTACTGTCACTGAGACGGCTACAAAGGCGGTCGAGCAGAACAAAGGCCGCGCCGAACGCGCCGCGCGCCGCTCCTCATCCACCCTTACGCTCGTCCAGACCAGCGGCAGAATCAGCAAGCACAGCTCGGCCTCGACGCTGCGCAGCTCCAACAGCGGCACCTCATCCACTTCTCCCCGCCGCACACCACCGCGTTCCAAATTGTCCCGCCTCGCAAGCGCCGTCAAAAAGCAAGCCCAATCTCTCACCGCCCCACCAACAAAACGCCTCTCCCGCCCAGCCGTCTACGGCAGCACATCCTCCAAACTCCGGCAGTCCACCCTCCCCTTCGAGCCGCTGAAGCTGGATTTTGAGGAGCCTAGCTCCACCTCCGACACTCTGACTCCCAACGTGGAGGCTTCATCGTCCACCACGACCATCAAAAAAGTCCCGGGATCATCCTCCGGGTGTCTGAGCCGCCCGTCGACGGCGGCAAGACCGATGACGGCCAGCTCGATCAGGAGCGCGGCGACGAGTTTCAGGACGAATGTGGTTAGGAGTGTGAGGGGCACGAGGAGGGCGACGGCGGCGGCGAGGATGGGGTTTACGGGGGAGGAGGGAGTGGTGGGGGTTAGTGACAAGACTATTCGGATGGTGTTTGGGAATGATGTGGACTAGAGAGGAGGTTTCATTTGCTGGCTTTGCTGCAGTTCAGGGGGAGTTGGGGGGCTCGGAGGGCGGGTTTGGGGCGTTTGAGGATGGGGGTTGTGCCGTAGGTTGTGCTTGTGGAATTGGGATGGCTTTTTGTTGTGTGCACTTTGCATTTGTCAGAATCTTTGGGCTTTTGCGGCCTTTGCTCTTGCTATCTTTATTCAATGTATTGTGCGCGATACGTTAATCTTCTTTCCCGAAAGCTGCAGGACTGTGAGACAAGCTTTACCACGGAGACAAAGCCCTGCTCTCATTGATTACATCTGGCCTGCCATTCCTTGCCACGTCCGACTTTCTTCCACCAACTCAAGCTGTGATACTACGTGTGATACAATCACACACGAGACATAGCGCAGAGAGCGCCTTGGGTAAGAGAGACGGAAATGTGAACGAAATCAGTGGTGCAGAGTTGCCTTAAGAAGAAAGAAACGAAGAAAGGGAGAAAGACAACCAGAGCCATGCCCCCTCCCACACTCTCCCCATCAATCAACTCACTCCATCACCCTCACCGCGCCCGTCCCGTCCCGCACCGACGTGGCATTTTGTACCCCTTTCCCCCACCTGACGGTATCCGCTTCCGCCTTCGCCTACGGACAGGAAGTGTCAGAGCCTCAGCCTCATCCACCTTCCCCGCTTCTCCGTTCGCCTTTTCTTCCCTCTTTAGCCGCAGTCTGCGCGAGCGGCGCAAAGGCTCCAGCGACGGTGTGGAGGGCTTCCGTGTCGACGCTTTGACGCATGGTCCCGCTGGTATGTGCGGCGCTTGCTCAGCGTCAGTGTCTTGCACCGTGCTCACTCTCCATGGGCTTTTACGTGTGCCACTGGGCAGAGCATCGGCGTGACCGGAGGGCTTGTTGGCCATTCCCTGTTCTTGAGGCTTGTCGGCTTTGTCGTTGTCGGCTGGTTGGGCTGGGTCGGCAGGTTGATGAGGATGTGGTTTCGCTGGAGGCTTTCGACTCTGATTTGTGGGTTTTGCCGAGCGCGCCATGTTGGTACCGTATTGAAGTGGAAACGGGTTGGTTGACCAGTCTATTGATGTTGATGAACGAGGAGAAGTGTTGCGAACGGAGGAGTAAGGGAAACTTACAAATGTGTGTAAAACGCAACGTGTTAGGTAAGCACTTGGACGCTATCAGTGTGAATGTCGGAGTGTTATAGATGAGACGAGACATTCAGTTTCACATGCAGCGTGGAATATAAGACATGTCGAGTTTGAGCGAAAGCTCACTAGTGAACGGCCTCCTAGGACTGAATACACCAGAGAGCTCCAATGAGAGGGAATGAATATGCTTGAGCTGCAAAGCAGTAAGGAAGCCACTCTGAACCAGCTTGATGTTTCCTTACTAAATTGGAGAAGGAGCACAGACGAACATGCATTGGACAGAGCAACAACAAAAGGTGGTTTGTGGGTTGATCATATCCAGATGAAGAGAATATGTTGCGGTTCTGGTCGAAAAAGATGTAATGTTGAGTTTCAAAGGGGTGAGGAGAAAGAAGAGAAACGATTCCTACGAAGTGGGCACGCACATATGACAGCTCACGTTGGCTAGCCTAATGGAGTCCGCCCCAGAGTGAGGTTCATTCAATCACTCAAGTAGATCGCCTCGACAAAGGGGAAACGACTCAAACAAGCCCGAACCGGGCGCATTGTACCTTGTAAATATGCTTCTTCACAATAATCCAAGTGTCAAAAAGCGAAGGAATCCGAACAGAACACAAACCTAGGTATGTCTATGCAGAAGCCCTATAAACCAGCCCATCCGGGCGTGTCCCTCATTCCCATTGCGACTGCTTAACAGCCCACTCCACAGCGTCATGTACGTCCCCCACATAAGCCTTGGGCGGCCAAGCTGGTTCTCCATTCTGGTATACGCCAGTTTTGACGAGGATTGAGAACCACTCGCTTCCGAAAGGACTGTTGTACGTATTGGCACCGCGGATATCCGATTCTATGGCAAGATCAGCTGAGTGTCCACGAAGATTAACAGTATCAACTTACCTGGATTGTCGCCAACCATATACACCCTCTTCAGGGGTCCACCCTCATGACCTTTGAATAGCTCATGGCGATGTGCATTCAATCTCTTCTCCGCGAACTCATACGTCCTGTAGTACGGCTTCCCGATAACCTCTTTCTTTAGCTCAACGCCCATATTTGGTCCACCAGTAACAGCGGCCCATAGCCCTTCCATAGCTCCTCTGAAGCCGCCTTGACCTAACCGAGGGAGATGGTACTTTGCTGCCCACCACAAGTCCGGATTGGAGAAGAAGAGAGGGGGCTGACCATCCTGTTGATAGCCGCGGTTCGGAGAGTCAGGGTTATTGTTCTTTGGGGAGAGCGTGCCAAGGATGCCCTGGTGGGATAATAGGATATCCAGAATGACAGCCGCGTCAAGGCCCCAGTCTCGTGGATCGTTGTAGACGAATATTGCGTCTATCTTGAGACTTTTTGAGGGATCTGATGGGTCTATTGGTCGCGGTAGAGGCTTGGCAAAGCTCTTGTAGTACGGTACGAAGTTCTTGGAGAAGGGCCACAGCTCGGGATGCGCCATGTAGAGGTCACCGGGCGTCACCACTGTCTTGAAGCCGTACCTGATGCAGGGTTAGCGGTGCTTTTACTCAAAAGCGTGGGTTTCGAGGCGACATGCCTACCTCTGCGCGACACGCTGGCACTTATCTTCATCCCCTCCAGCGACTAGTACGGTCTTGTCCTTGTATTCATCCATATCCGCGAAGGGAGTGTGACTCTGTACGAACATACTCGTGTCTAATGGCACTTCAAGTCTCTCGCTCAGATCCTTCACCCGCTCTTCTTCGTGTTTCCCGCCTCCATTTGTCAACAAAATAAATGGGATCTGCTGGCGCTGCAGATATGTGAGTGCTTCACGAGCGCGCGGGATAGGGTCATTGCTTCGGACGAGCACACCATCAATGCTGTATGGTGGTGAGCTACCGTGACATTGAGGGTCCGCAGTGCCTTACTCGAATGCGAAGGCGAAGTCGGGGATGCGCTTGGGAGGGCTGCGAGACGATTGAAGAAAACGGCGATCGTATCGAAGGAGGTTGACACTGGCTGGGATGCATTGGGGCCGACTACAGCTCAGTCGCCGTCGAGAGAGCAGTCTGAGCAAGGCTGTTGGGTTTTGTTGTACGGCCATTGCTGGCAGAGAAGTGACTGTAGGAGCAATGTGATGATAGCGGTGATGTGCTCACTGGGGGGTGTCTCACAATAAATCGTCACCGTTTTAGTGGCGCTTTTCATCACTGTGTACAAGCCGGCATTTATACGAGATTCACTTGCTCATGTAGAACGTCAACAATATCACGATCAATGTTGAACAACAGAATAACACTCGAAGTAAACGATTTGCTTTTACGTTAGTAGCATCAACTGCACTCAAGGTATATCATGTTGAACACCAAATCATTGTCTGTTGTCGTTGTAGTTTCTATTTGCTTTTTGGCGTTTCCTGAGTCTATCCTCAATCTGATAATAACTCAGTGTGGTTGATGGAACTTTCTTTGTCACACTAGCTGTACCTCAAGCAGTACCTAATCGGTCCTGCGTCAAGACGACTTTGGCACTGCTTGGGGCAGGCAATGACGTTGACTAGGCAGTTGTCCTCAACCTCATACTCTGATCAGCAGTGATGATCTGCTAATTCCTCACGCCTACATGTCATTCTTACGTTCTTTCCATCTCTGTGCTATAAACAACAAAGTGATCGTGGTTTCATTGCACGGATCAGAACAAAGGCATTGTAGGTCCGCATTGCACAAAGCAGACCAATACACAATGTCCCGGTTCTTCAAAATAAATAACAGCTCCATCATCTTTGAAAATCGAAGAGCCGTTCTACCACCTTCCTCAGATCACAGTCATCAACATGCATATCTCTAAAGGAGAAAACCTGTGTATTGGCTGTAAGCCAATTGATCCCGATACTTCATCGGGAGACATTCAACCCTGTTGCTTCTGTGACATGCCCCACGAGGCTGCAGACAGTGAGATTCCAGGAGGACAGCGACGATGAGTAGGCTGAAGAGTGGAGGCACTTTAGGTTCGGCGAATGGAGTTCCCGATTCTAGCGTTTGTAGCTGGGCTGTTGCAATATAGAAAATACAATTCACTTAAAGAAAACTTCTTGAAACTCATTGTACTTTCCAATTTTTGGTGACATTGGAATAATCAATACCTTACTCTATTTCTTGAAATCGATTCAGAAGCATACTGTAACAGTCTAGAAAAGCTTGGCTTCGACAGATAAGATGAGGTTTAGCGTGCTGCTAGATCGTTTAGATCTCCAGCGCTCGGTTCCGCTGCTGGCCAGATTCAATTGTAAAGTGACCATCAAAGTGCTCCAATTAGGCAAGCATCTGCCAATACATCCCATTGGATGGGTTTGGGAGCTCAGCCATGTTCCAGAGATGTTATTGATATCCCTAACACCGCTCGAAACGGCGCCTGCCAGAAGGGCATATCTAGATCAACAATAATGAGGCGTCAACAAGCGTAGCTGCGCCAAGCCGCCGCTCCTACACCATCAACGCTACCAGCTGAGACCGTCCACATCCGTGAACGATCATGCCGAAAATGCATAGACTCACATGTAGATTAAGCGCGCGGGCGGCAGAGGCGTTCTCACGCGACAGCTGAACACTTCGCCGGTGTCATCCCCGCGTAGTCACAAGTATTGATGTACCTCGGCCTCGGCGGGTCTTTTGGCCAGTTATGGGAGATGAAAGTAATTGTGCGCACTCACATTTGTGTCTAATGTCTTCCTTAAATATTGAGAAGTCGTCCGTATAATTCACGAGATTCTGTAGCCTCTTGTCGACATTGTCAGTGCTGCTTCCATTCAAACCACTCTTTTCAGTCGTCGTCTGCTCTATCTTGGCCGATTCTTGAACCACTTCCAAGCTTCCAACATGCGTGTCAATCTCCTGTTTCTCAGTCTGGCTGCCTCAGGGCTAGTAACAGCGGCTCCTCGTCCTTTGCATCTCCAACACGCGGTTGTCCACATTGACGACGTCCCCGATTCCCCTAAGACCACGAGTACTATGGGAACTGGAGCCAATGCGGTCGTACCCGCCAGCTCTACAGGTACTGCGACAGGTTCTGTTGCTATCGCTTCAACCGACTCCACCGGTACAGCCGTGCATCCCAGAATCGGTCTAATTGGTTGGATACACCACCTCAATATGCCCAAATCCGACAAGGCTCTATGGGTGAGGGCATAGATGCTTCTTTACCTGCTTTCCAGCCCCGCTGACTAGACTTTCGCACAGACTGAGAAACAGGAGATTGACA
>Ga0181456_100028_pt1 | contig 16488 bp, 9 predicted proteins | sample InSIn3SAF170_2_FD_119057 | JGI IMG/M metagenome (GOLD analysis project Ga0181456, IMG submission 119057) | Clean room microbial communities from NASA Spacecraft Assembly Facility at Jet Propulsion Laboratory, Pasadena, California, USA -... ...
ATAGTGTGTGTACATGTTGTTTATGCAATGTTATGTGCAAGGTGGTATAGCTATATTTTGCAGGAAAATTTCGTAGAAAATTTCGTAGTCACTGCCATTTTTAAAACAGCCACAAAATTGACACCTAAAAAAAAAAAACATCGTTCCAGTATACACACTTTTCGTTTTGAGCACTGTTTTTGTGGTTTTTTTGGGGTTTTTGGGCCAGAGTTCCCGTTTTGAGTTTATAGTTCCCGTTTCAAAGTTTACATTGTTCTTTGATGATGAAGTTAGAGCTCTGTTATTCTTGTGCTCATTACCAAAAAGTTGGAATGGTTTGGTAATGGCCATTAGTAACTCCGTTTCTGGATCTAGTACTTTAAACTTTGATGATGTTGTCGGTGCTATCCATAGCGAGGAAATGCGACGGAAAAGCTCCGGTGAGACATCGGGAAATGCTTTGAGTGCAGAGCCTAAAGGAAGAAAAATGGAAAGAGGAAAGAGCTCAGGATATCGCAGTAAATCAAGGAAAGGCAGATCCAAGTCCAGATCGGGGATAGTGTGCTGGAAATGTGGAAAGAAAGGACACCTAAAGAAATACTGTAGATCTCGGAAGGGAAAAGAAGGAGATGCACAGCAAGAAAACAATCATGAAGCAAATGTGACAGGTGAGGTGTTACAAGATGCTTTGATTCTTTATTTCAAAAATATTACTGATTCCTGGGTGGTAGATTCAGGGGCCTCATTCCATGCCACACCTAATAAGAAATAATTTCATGACTATGTTCAAGGAGATTTTGGACAAGTTCGTCTGGGTGATGATAAACCCTGTAAAATTGTTGGAATGGGTAAGGTTCTTGTAAAACAGCAGAATGGAAACCAATGGCTACTAAAGGAGGTAAGGCATGTTCCAGATCTAAAGAAAAATCTGATTTCAACAGGGCAGTTAGGTAGTGAAGGTTGTGTGACAACTTTCACAGATAAAGCTTGGAAGGTCACCAAAGGAGCCCTGGTAATAGAAAAAGGCGAAAAGGTTGGTACATTGTATTTATGCAATGGTATTTCTAACTCTGTTAATGCTTTGACTTCCAAAGGAGCAGATGCAACATTATGGCATCATAGGCTCGGACACATGAGTGAAAAAGGGATGAAGATTCTTCACTTAAGGAATTTGTTGCCAGGTTTAAAGAATGTTGATTTGGACTTCTGTGAGAACTGCATTTATGGAAAACAAAAGAGAGTCAGAATTCTCAGAGTTGGGAAAGAAAAGAAGAGTGAAAAATTAGATCTTGTGCATACAGACGTATGGGGACCTGCTCAGGTATCATCTCTCGGTGGCTCTTGTTATTATGTTACCTTTATTGATGATGCAACTAGAAAAACTTGGATTTATTGTATTAAGAATAAATCTGATGTATTTGATACTTTCAAGAAATGGAAAGCTTTGGTTGAGATTGAGACAGGAAAGAAATTGAAGTGTCTTAGATCAGACAATGGAGGTGAATATTGCAGCAAAAAGTTTGATAGGTACTGTTCAGAGCATGGAATTCGCAGAGAGAAGACAGTTCCAAGAACACCACAAGAAAATGGTGTGTCAGAAAGGATGAATAGAACAATCATGGAGCCTGCAAGGTGCATGAGATTGCATGCGGGATTGCCTTTACAGTTTTGGGCAGATGCTGTAGATACTGTTGTTTATCTAATAAATAGAGGGCCTTCAAGTTCCTTGGATGGCGGTGTTCCAGAGGAAGCATGGACAGGTAAAAAGGTAAACTACTCTATTTTAAAGCCTTTTGGTTGTGAGGTCTTTGTCCATATTGATAAAGAAAATAGAACAAAGCTTGAGGCAAAGTCAAAGAAATGTACCTTTATTGGATATGGTGTTAATGATTTTGGTTATCGCTTATATGATTATGAAAATCACAAAATCATTAGGAGCAGAGATGTAATATTCAATGAAAAGGTCTTGTATAAGAATCAGTTGCAGGAAAAGAAACAAGAAAAGGAAAACAAGGAATACACAGTTCTTGATGAAATCACTGAAAAAGTAAAGGTGCTTGAAAATAATAATAATCAACAACCACAACAACAACAACCACCACAGCAACAACATGCACCCCAAACACCTGAAAGTGGTGTTAGAAGATCTAGCAGGATAAGTAGACCCCCTGAACGATACTCTCCTTCATTATACTATTTATTGTTGACTGATTCTGGTGAACCCGAATGTTATGAAGAAGCAATGTAGGTTGAAAGTAGGAAGAAGTGGGAGGTAGCCATGGAAGAAGAGATGGACTCCTTAATGCATAACCAGACTTGGGATTTAGTCAGGTTGCCTGCAGGAAAAACTACATTGAAGAATAAATGGGTTTACAGGCTGAAGGAAGAAGATGGAGGAAAACAAAGGTACAAAGCTAGACTTGTGGTGAAGGGGTTTGCACAGAAGAAAGGTATTGATTTGGATGAAATATTTTCTCCTGTTGTTAAAATGACTTCAATTAGAACTATTTTAAGTCTTGTGGCAGCTGAAGATTTTCATCTTGAGCAGTTAGATGTAAAGACAACCTTTCTCCATGGGGATTTGGAGGAAGAGATATATATGTAGTAGCCACAAGGATATGAGGTGAAAGAGAAGGAGAAACTAGTGTGCAGGTTGAAGAAGAGCTTGTATGGCTTAAAACAGGCTCCAAGGCAGTGGTATCTAAAATTTGACAAGTTTATGTCTGAACAAGGTTATACTAGATGTCACTCTGATCATTGTGTTTATCTGAAAAAGCAAAATGATGGCAGCTATATTATATTGTTATTGTATATAGATGATATGCTTGTTGCAGGGTCTAACATGCAGGAAATAAATGTGCTCAAAAGAAAATTGGCAAATTCATTTGCAATGAAGGATTTGGGAGCTGCAAAACAAATCCTTGGTATGAGAATAACTAGAGACAGGAAAAATCGCAAACTAACATTGTCTCAGAATGAGTACATACAAAAGGTGTTGAAAAGATTTAATATGCAAAATGCAAAACTAGTTAGTACACCTTTTGCTAGCCATTTCAAACTTAGCAAGGAAATGTGCCCAAAGACCCAAGAAGACATGGATTATATGTCTAAAGTTCCATATGCATCAGCAGTTGGAAGCTTAATGTATGCAATGGTCTGCACAAGGCCTGATATTGCACATGCAGTGGGAGTTGTACGCAGGTACATGAACAATCCAGGAAAGGAACATTGGATGGCAGTGAAATGGATTCTCAGATATTTGAAAGGTACCACAAATCAAGCATTATGCTTTGGTGGTTCAAACATTTCTCTACAGGGATATGTTGATGCAGATATGGCAGGTGACAAAGATAATAGGAGGAGCACTACAGGATATGTATTTACTGTTGGAGGAACAACTGTCAGTTGGGCTTCAATAATCCAAAGTGTTGTTGCACTTTCAACAACAGAAGCAGAGTATGTTGCTGCTACAGAGGCTAGTAAAGAAATGATTTGGTTACAAAGGTTTATGGGTGAATTGGGTAAGGAGCATGATATGGGCACGTCATACAGTGATAGTCAAAGTGCCATTCATCTTGAAAAGAACTCAACATTTCATTCCAGGACTAAACACATACAACTCAAGTACCATTTCATACGATCAGTGTTGGAAGATGGAGAGTTGAAGCTGAAAAAGATACACACTAGCCAGAACCCTCCAGATATGCTAACAAAAGTTGTAACAAGGGAGAAACTGAGAATATGCTCAGTTTCAGTTGGTCTTCAAGGATGACGATGAAGATGAGAAACAGCCAGGTCCAAAGAGGAGTCATTGTCCAGCAAATGGAGCAGCGGTGGAGTTGCTACAATCAGTCTCCAAGTGGGAGATTGTTGGGTGTGGAGCCTGATTATCTTCTATAATACCACCACATTGGACCCCAGTTCAAAATGGGGGGGACAACGCCGCCCGTAAAATATTCGCTGCAAGGGGGGTCCAGGGGGGGGGCAGCAGCGACTTTTGGGAGCCCCCCCGGCGAGGGGTTTTGGGGGCAACGCCCCGAAGCTAAAAACAATTGTAAAATTACCTTGTAAAAGTATAGTAATTTCTAGTCAATCTGGGCCGTTCATTAGGCACATGATCTGACGGTAGAACTTAAGTTTAGTTTAGGGTTTTTTTCCCTAGAAGGCAACTATTGTATTTGAGGTTGTGATATAGATGTGTATTCTGTGAGTGAGAAACAGAGAGGTGAGATTGTCAGAGAAAACATAGGATATTACAACGGATTTGCTATAGGTTGTGTCTCTTCATTTTGCTGGATAATAGAAAGGAATGACTGGCTGTTCGGGGTGGACGTAGCCCAAACTGGGTGAACCACGTATATCTGTGTCTCTCTTGTTTTGTGTGTTTTCTGTGTTTATATTTCTGCAATATTTTATGTGTTCCATTGCTCTGTAATATATATTTTTCTAACAATATATCTAATTAGTGTTGGTCCCCTAAAACATCACTATTATAATAAATGGAATATTCTTGTGTTCCTTGCAAATACTTGTAGATCCTCTTCATTACAATTCAATGGTTATGTCTAGGATTAGCCATGAATTGACTCAAGGCTCTTTCTACTTTGTAACATCTAGTTTAGTATATACCATAACATACACCAAAATACAAATTACACTAGTGTAAGAAACATAAGCCATATCCTCCATTTCTAAGGGTGTTGTAGAAAATTGATCAACTAAAAACTTAATTCCCACAAAAATTGTAATAGTCAATGGTTTACAATTTTCCATGCAAAAATGCTGCAACAAAGAATAAATATACTTAATTTTGTCCAACCAAAGTTTTTTTTTTCACTCCCACTCTCTCCCAAGTTCCAAACTTAAGAGATACTTTGCAACCTTTAAGTCCTTCATGTTAAATTGTGTTGAATGTTGAGACTTCAAATCATGAATTACGTCCTTACCATTTCAAAATATATAGCATATCATCTACATACAAAGTGATAACAAGGAAATGTCCATCATCCTGTTTGTAATATACATTGTGGTATTCTATTTTAAATCTCACAAATCCCAAGCGCAACACAAAAGAGTCAAATTAGTCTCCCACTTTATGGGAGAATAATTGAAACCATATAATTTTATTTTATTTATTTATTTATTTTTTTTATAACTTTCAAACCAATAATTCTTCACCTTTTCAATATAGTGCTATGGCTATGTCATATGGATCTCTTCCTTTATGTTACCATATAGGAATATCATTTTCACATCCATTTGTTCTATCTCTAAGTCAAAATATATTGCTATAGATAACAAAAACATGATATATGTTAATCTATCAACTAGAGAAACAAAAGCTCACCAAATTCTATCCCCTCAACTTAGAAATATCTTTTCACACCAACCTTCCTTATAATTTTCAATGCTACTATCTAAACCAATCTTATTTTTGAAAACCCATTTACATCCAATGGGTTTTTGTCCATAAGATAATGGTTCCAAGTCCCATTTACAATTATTTCTAAGTGTAGGATCTCCTCATCCATGGCCAATCTTTATGACTCCTTACTTTCCATTTCCATCCCCCCTTTCATAGTTATAGGTTCATTGATGTTAGAATATAAAGGAAATATATATTTGAGATAAGATGAATTTTAGTTATAACTATTTGGTTTCCTTCTTTTCTAAATGGACCTTAAAGTTTTAGTTGGATTTTCTTCCTCCTTTGTCAAGTTATCTGAGCCTTCCTAATTTGGTCCATCATGAAAATATTTTTCATTTTTTGGTTCAAATTTCTTGGTCTTGGGTGGTAGTTGAAAAGTTGAATTTTTCTCCTCTTTTTGTTGCATTAATGTGGGAGAAGACTTAACTTATTTGAAAATAACAATTTTTTATATATAAAAGTTTCCTAACCATAGGATCAAAAAGCTTGTACCCTTTCAAACAAAGGGTATAATCATGGAAATACATTGGATTTCATTGTTATTGAACTTTTTCCACTTCTGCTTAGGCACATGATGATATGCTTCATAGCTAAAAACATGATTTTTCTAAAGTGAAGGATAATTTCTCATACAAACCTCCATATGGGTGTAATCCATAAGAGTTGATATAGGAGATCTATTAATTAGGTAACATGTAGGAGAAACCACTTTTTATCTAAGTTTATGTCGGAATATTAAGCAATAATAAGAGGGTAGGTTAATCATATTCTCTTTTTAACAATTTTAATCATGCAATGTAAACATTAAATAGTTAACAACACCATTCAACAATTCATAACATCATATAACATACACAATAGGTTTTTAGGTGGAAACAATTTGAGGAGAAAAACCACCGAATGCTTTTAATATAAGTCTTAAATATTACATCAATAGGAAAATCCAACTTCCAATATTCTCAAGAAACTACTAGAAGGAGGCTCTAACCCTTTTGTTTTATCAGCTCCAACTGAAAGGATGCACCAACACCTTGCTTTTACCAGCTCCAAATAGAATGTTCCAATAGCCTTATTTTATCAGCACCAACTGAAAGGATGCTCCAACACCTCACAAAATCAATCTACTGCCCTAAAACCACCCTTCCACCTTGAAGTGTTCTTAGTCTCAAACCTGAAGGAGACAATTCAATCTCTACCTTGCACTACCTTACCACCTTAAATAAAAGATAGAAAAATAAATGTGGGCTTTGGTACCAGATAAATGACCCACTTACAATGATAAGTAAGACTTCACTGGTATTTTTGTTGTTATGTGCTCATATCACAAAATATATACAATGGTGTTCAACAAAATATTGAGATTTTAAACTAGCATCCGTCAAGAATCCTCTTTTAATCACTGTTGTAGATGAGACGTCGACTTGTAATAAATAGAGGAATGTGTATAACTCAATAGTTAAACAAACATAAGAATATGCCTCATACCTCAATTATTTTTATGTGATCATACCATAGAGGAAGATGAACATCGGCTTTCCACCACTAAATACTATAGGAGAGTTATGTCCTTAAGACACCCTTCGAATCAATGACCAAACCAATTCTTTCCCTTGCTTAGACATGCCTTAAAATTTTTACTTCTTCTTCAACTTTGTCTCAAGATTTTCTCCCTTTAGTTAGCCCTTCAAATAGTGCCCTAAATCTTCCTTTGAATTCTCAGAACAGACCCTCAATGATTTACTTGAAGCTCAAATTCCTCCTACAATAATGTGTCCAAGAGAGGCCTCCACCTGTGATCTAAATCATATCTATCTCAACTCCTATCCTATGACCTTTATATGCTTAGAATTGGACTCTAAACAAACCCAAGATTCCTCCTTAATTAAGTCATAAAAATTCCTTCAAAATGTGCTTCAAAATTAACATATTTAGTCTCAAAACTAGCTTGAGATTGAGTCAAAATAACCTTTGTTGTAGCCTAAAATATTTCCCTTAGAATATGCTAAAATCAACCTTAAAATGTTCCTTGAAAGAAGCCTCGAATCAATCCATTAAGCCAACAAATAAATTCCTCACACCTTTCCTCAGGTCTCCTCAGAAACTACCTAAGGATGGGATTATGTTTAGGTCAAAGATTGCTTCAAAAATATGCCTTAGTAACTCACTATATCTACCACAAAATTCCCTTAAAATAGGAATAAAATGAACCTCAGCATGGGTCGACGTTGGCCTGAGAGAAATCACAATTTGTGCCTCCGAAATAGGCCTCAGGAAAGGTCTTCAAGAGGCCGAAATATCTCAGAGACTAGCCTTAGAATGGGGGGCCAAAATTCGGCCTCAGAAGCAATCAAATTCCTCAAAGAATGGTGTTAGAATAGGTCAATAAAATAGCCTTATATAGGACCAAATACCCTCATAATGAAGGCCACTATCCAACGAAAAACTCCATTAAATATAATTCATTACAGTGCAAAAGAACTTGTAAAAATACGACCTCCTTTGGGTAAGCATGTTGCGTTGGTCTAAGATAAATTTCAAAGTGAGAAACACAAGACTATGCAAGTGATTGATGGTCTTTGGAGGGAAACCAAGGCCCTAATATATAGTGGAAGGAGGGGGACTAGGAGGGGGAATGACTAGCCCTCAAACCCATGGAGCCGGCCTTATTTCAAATTCAATAAATTCAATTTTTGTGGGTTGAATTGACCTTAAATCAAATATGAACTATAAGTTTAAAAGATCTTACCTTAATGAATAATGAATAATGAGGGACGAATTGGACAACTCAAGATCCACATAAGTTATCCAAGACTTTCTCAAGTATTAATGCCAAAATTTGACCAATCATAAAGATTATTTTTCTCATTCATTTTGGGCATCATGGCCATACTTTTAGGGAAACATCATTGAAAGAGCATATCTCCTCAGCCATGAGGAGTTATGAGGTGTGCCATCTACCATTAGAAATGACATGATAAATACTATCTTCCTATGATGGCCTTGCTTACAAATTCATTGATATTACCATTCAGTTTCCTCATCAAATGCAGGGCATCAAGACCACACCACAAGGGATTCTAAAATTTTGGGCTTCCTTGATCTAGGTGGATCTTCAAAAAGTACCAATGGTATGCTAAAAGACTCAAAACTCGAAGTGGAATAATTTGGATGAACTTAATATCGGATCAAAGTGCTCGTCACCCTAATTCTAACACTATGAACGAGACACAAATTTGAGTTCATATGAAGAAGTTACAACAAGTCAAAGTTCAAGTTTGACTTGTCTAGGTGGCATGAGGAGATGACGTGGAAAACGATTCAGTGAATGGGGAAGTGCCAAGTGGCAAGTTTCCATTGGGCCTGCATATCGCATATTTCATAAAATAGAGGTCGCAGTTAAGAAATCAGCCCCTCGCATTGCCAATTTGTGATTGCGATATTGAATATTGCATATTGGAGGTGGACCTGTGTTTACGAATCGGCCCCTAGCAAAACCTAGTTGCAATGTGGTGTATCACATATCACAATCGCAAAGGGGCTAGTGTTTACAAAGTTTCCCCAGCAGTAATCTCGGTTGCGATTGTGACAGGGTTCCAGACTCGATGTATTATCCATTGTGATTTATAATCCTAACGGGTCTGTGGTATCGTAGAATGCACACTAGGTTGATACACTGATGGTTTAAGCACTGATTATGATTGTGATGGGGTCCCCAGATGAAATAAGATATATTATGTTTTATAAATCTGGCGGGTCTGTTGTGTCGTAGGTTGCGTGATATAAGGGCTAGTTTGTATGCTGATGGAATGTCGATTGTGAAGAATCGCCGATAACATCAGCTGTCGAGTTCAACGCACAGTCAAAGAGGTTTCATGCCATATTTAAAAGGGATTCACCATACTTGTAAAGGATTTCTACATGTATCATTCAGGCCCGAGATCCCCCATCTTAAGAAAATCCTGCCTGCCTAACTTGGCCTATGGTTAGAACTACCGGGGGTTTGAGGGATTTGCCACCATGCTTATATAAAGGACCCTTTTGTGTCGAAAGAAGGAAGAGAGGACTGGTCGAATAGTTCAGAGAAGCAGATTGTAGTAGACCCTAACCCTGGCAGTAGGTCGGGACCTCATCTTAAGCAGCAAGGAGGTTTCGAGAAGTTGCAGAAGGCTCGAAGATAGGCATTTTTGCACGAATTTTCTCTAGGAAGTTAGTGGTACTATTTGTTTATGAAGCTAGGCTCTTCATTCTTCATCCATCTTCCAGCTTGGAGGTATAAGCATTGTAAATAATGTTTCTTGTAATTTTATCTCTTTTTGTTATGCCACTTAATGAAAGAAGGACTCCCCACTATTGAGCAGGGCCTGGAGACGTAGTCCAAATGGGACGAACTCCGTAATCAAGTGGTATTAGAGAAGGTCTTTGTTGATGTGAATTGCATGAGTATATGCTAGCATGGAACAAGCTATGAAAAGGAGAAGGAACACTTAAGTCCTTTGATCTCGAAGCAGGACACACATAATGAAGAATAAACATGGTAAATGAAGAGGCTCATTGGGAAGAATAACATAATTTCTGCAAGGTATTCTACAATATGGATGAGAAAGTGGAAAAACTATTTTCAGAGTAGGAGAAGACCCTCCAACATGAGAAGAAAGATGTAGATGATCGCGTATCGGCACATAAAGGAGATGGTGGAGAAGATCCCCCCTCCCTCTCCTTCTTCAAGTGATAGTTCTCATCATTCCAATCATGACTCCAGACATACATCTAAGAAACCTTTTCTTAAACTAGATGTAAAGTTTGACTTGCCTATGTATGCTAGAGAATATAATGTAGAAAAGGTAAACAATTAGATTAGGAAGATTGAGGTCTATTGAGGGATCCAACAAATCAATGAAGATGAGGAAAAGATCTAGTTGGAATCCCTTCGAATGAGTGGCACCGCTCTCATTTGGTGGGATAATTGATTACAAGGCAACAAAAAAATGGGTGACCTTCTTTCCTCATGGTCAAATTTTGTTTCTACATTGAAGAATCAATTTTACCCTATGGGATATAAACAAAAAGCATTGATGGAATGGAAACACCTAAGACAAAGCAAGGATCAAAATGTGCAAAACTTCACCAAAGAATTTAGGAAACAAGCATTGAATTTGAGCATTCCATTAGATTCACCAGAGATTGTAACTAAGTATATCGGTTCCTTACATAGTTACATACACCATTCATTAATATTGTTCGAGTCTACTACTATAAATGAGGCTAGTGTGAAGGTCATGCATCTTGAGAGTAGGGGGATGCATGAAAAAATGGCCACCTAAAAAGAGTCACAACAACAAAGAGAAGAGGATCACAAGCCTAAGCTTGTTGAAGAAAATGTAACTAGGTTTGGTCTTCATGATAACATGATATTTGTAAATGATGTAAATTATTTTTGTATGCCTTGCTACATGGGTTTCATGAGAAAGAAGTGTCACTAGGTAAAATACTTCTTCTTGATGTCTTTAGGATTTTATTACTATGTCAAAGAGTCATGTCATGTGTAGAGAAGATCTCTATAGAGCCTATGTAAATGTACTGATATTAAAGCAACCCTCCAAGACCAAGAACAATCCTACGAAAGAAAGCATAAGAAGTCTGTAAGTAAAACAATAAGGAGATCTTCACGTCGGATCCAAAATAAATTAAATACGTAATTAAAAATGGCATGTCAGCTTGGGCAATAGACATGTCAGTTCACAATTTTGTGTTAGCTCAACATAGAGGCACAAACCACTATAAATATGTGGCTAAGGTATACATAAAAGAAATGGACGGAAATCACATTTTTATCTCTGAGATTTCATATGAATTAAAGGGCATATCTGCATTGTATTAGGGCAAGTATCTAATGATCTCACTACACATTGGATGGGCATAAGGTGTGGGAAGACTAGTTTATGAGGATCTCGGTTGGGTATGAAGAAGATATCAGATGGATAGAAGTGAAGAGAGAGGATCTCACATCACAAGAAGCAGTATCTACATATAGATATATGTATCTCAGTACTTCTACAACAACGTACCATTAGTATAGTCACCAACGCTGTCTCGGCATAATATGTTCTTGATGTAAGTCACGTTGAAATGAATTCGGTAATGACATTGACTAACTATAATCTAGGCATAGCATTGATGAAGTGGATCTAGGTGGTATCCCTATAGCAACCTCAACATCATGAACAACAGTAACTTAGATTACATAATGTAGATCTACTCTCTGTGAACACTGTCTCGACTAAATGAGGATTATGTTGGGTGAAATCTTAGTCTTAGATATTCATATATTACTGTCTTGGTATAACCATAAGAATGAAATAGGTTTAGGTGATGATCAAGAGTTCCTCGGTATACCCGTGAAAGGAGACACATAGTCTCAACAATCACCACAATATTTAGATCTAGTGTTCTCGATACGAATATGTATCTCAGGGGTAGTCATGAAGACAAGGATCATAACTAGTGAAATAAGCAGTGATCACCAAGTCAAGGAGAGTCAGCTTTGGCAAGGATCAATGTCAAGGATCATGATCTCACAGTGATCTCATCCTAAAATAATGTGCAGTCATGATCTTCATAGGTGTAGAGATTATCTTAGTGATAGTCTTAAAAGGCAGTCATGGTGTAGTAATGATACCCTCAATAATGTTGCTACAATGATGAAGTTCTTGGTGATGCAGTGGTGTCAGAGGAGAAGAAAGATGATGATCTCAATAGTGTTCGTGGAAGAGGATTGATGTCTTGGTATTGGAGAGGAAGATTGCATCAAGGGTCATGGTCTTGATATTTGTCAATGGAATCTCTATAAGAAGAAACTTGTGTGGGTTTTCCTCTCCAAGAGGGAGAGAATATTTGTGTTCTTTGTCTCTTTTGATTTGATAGCAGTTTGATGAAGTTAACACACACATTAATAATGAATGGAATATTAAGCTAAAATTACATTATATAAATACTTCATAAATTGTTATCATGTAACGAAGAATCACCCTAATTCATGTGTGCCCTAGATTGTTCAACATTGTATCAGAGGGATAGGTTCAAAAGTCAAAGAAAGGGTAGAAAAGAAACATACAAGAATCAATATTCTAGCAAGCTCAAGGATACATTGCAGAATCAAACCCCAGTCATGATAAAACCCTATATCAAAGGATTAGTCTACAACAACAATGGTTTCAGATGTCAACAGTCTTTAGATCTCAGATTCTCAGAACATGATTCAAAGGCATATATAGGAGTGTATATGGGTAGTACTCAAATCAGAAGATATAGTATCTAATGGATCACTGTGCATCATGGAAAACAACTTCAATTCGATATGCATCAGAAGTTTGTTGGAAGGAAATAATCCTATCAAGGATCTCAATCAATGGAAGCATCAAAAAATCTACTGCCAACATGATCAAGGTGAAGACTTCATCTTCACAATCAAGTAAGTATCTTTTCATTTTATAATCAAATTTGGTTTTTTTAATTCATGATTGCAAGAAGACCTATATATTGGATGGGTAATCAAGGTTCTTACATGGAATGAGAAGGATTGTCATTATCCTTAGAGAAGTCAGTACATCAATGTCTCCTTTGAAGTCATGAGAACTCTTATGGTTCTATAAAGTAAGCAAGGGGACATAAGAAGAATACATGAAATGTTAGAGGATATACTCTCTAAAATGTAGTGCAAAAGGTGCCAAGGAATGAAGAAATATCTTCATGAGATCTCAATTGAGAGATCTGGGAAAATGATGAATAGATAATCATCATTGATAAGCAAGGTGACAAATGTATATGAACAAGAAGGTCACCTAAATCAACAGTTTGTGGTCTCTATGCCACATAGAGAAAGGTAAGTTGAAAGGACTCAACTATGTGAAAAGGAAAGGTTAACAAGACAGAATAACACTATGAAAAAGGGTTAATATCATCTGAAGGAAAGAGGGAGTAATAGATCTCCAGTATATGTGAGATGACATCCCTCTCAAAAGGATCCTATCAGAAGTCCTTACAGATATGATCATAGTAAGAGGATGCATCATGGCATCATGAAAACAAGAGCTCGTATGAATCATGGAGGATATAACTCTTGGGAATCTCATTGTACATTGAAGGAAAGGAAGAAGTCATCCAAGACAAAGGAAACATTTTCCAGAAGGGGATATACTAGATGCTGAAGGATCTCTGAAAGAAATATCAACAGAGGATCTCCTAGTCCAAGAAAGCAACAAATTTTTCATTAGGATTTCCAACTTATGGAAATCATGAGATGAAGGACTGATGACATGATGAAGTATATCAAGGAATTGAAGATTTGTTCAATCAAGAAGGTTGCTGAAAGTAGCCTAAAGGAAAAATGAGGTATGTATGATTTTATTTGTATTTGATATTGTAATGTCATGATATTTGGTTGCAGGTAAATGGATTGAGCATTATCAAAAGGGAAAGGATCTCCTCCTCTGAAAGGATGCAGAAAGACATTAGTAAAACTAGATGAAATCAACATAATATTTCCTCATATGAAGTATGAGGTAGTTGATTACAATTGAAGAACTCTATGAGCTCCTAGGAATGAAAGATGTGAGGATGGAAGAGATCGTGAAACATTCAACCATGATGAAGGAAATCAACATCCAAGGATCAGCAAGGCTTGACTAGGAAATCTCCTGGAAAAATGTGAAGACTCTAATGGAAGTCTGAAAAGATGAAGACCCTTGACAACAAATATCATTGGGAGATATGTCAACATTTATGCAGGATCTTGATCCCTACAAGAAGATGTCATTGGTAAAAGGCCATCACCAAAAGGTAATATGTGATTTGTTTTTGGTATCTGATCTCTTGGAAAATTTTGGGTATGTGTGCAAGACCAAGGCAAGGAGAGTTGACATGAAGGATGTCACAACTATGTACCTTGTGAATCACCATTGAAGAAAAGGTGAAGACAGATGGCCTTATGAAGGAAGCTCAAGTTGTAAAGCCAAGGAGGATACTTTCTAGGAAGAAGGAATGACATGACGGAGGAAAGTGATGGATGTCTGAACCCTACATGTGAAGAAATTGATGACATTGGATTCTTCTTATGAGAAATTATTCAGATTGAGAATGACCAAGTACCATTATGAATACCTCCCTAGTTAAGAGGGAGTGTTGAAGAAAATGTAACTAGGTTCATTCTTCATGATGACATGATCTTTGTAAATGATGTAAATTATTTTTTATGCCTTGCTACATTGGTTTCATGAGCAAGAAGTGTCACTAGGTAAAATACTTATTCTTGATGTCTTTAGGATTTTATTACTATGTCAAAGAGTCATGTCATGTGTAGAGAAGCTCTCTTAAGAGCCTATGTAAACGTATTGATGTTAAAGTAGCCCTCCAAGACCAAGAACAATCCTTCGAAAGAAAGCATAAGAAGTATGCAAGTAAAACAATAAGGATATCTTCACATCACCTCCAAAATAAATTAAATATGTAATTAAAAAGGGAATGTTGGCTTGGGAAATAGACATGTCGGTTCACAAGTTTATGTCAGCTCAACATAGAGGCACAAACCACTATAAATAAGTGGCTAAGGTCTGCGCAAAAGAAATGGACATAACTCACATTTTTATCTCTGAGATTTCGTATGAATTAAAGGGGAATATTTGCATTGTATTAGGGAAAGTATCTAAGGGTTTGACTACACCTCGGATGGGCATAAGATGTAGGAAGACTAGTTTATGAGGATCTCGGTTGGGTATGAAGAATATCTCAGATGGAAAGAAGTATAGAGAGAGGATCTCTCATCACAAGAAGCAGTCTCAGCATATAGATATATGTATCTCAGTAGTTCTACAATAAAAGACCATTAGCACAGTGACCAATGCTATCTCGGAATACATATGTTATTGATGTAAGTCATGTTGAAATGAATCTAGTAATGACAATGACTAACTATAGACTAGGCATACCATTGATGAAGTGGATCTAGGTGGTATCCCTGTAGCAGCCTCAGCATCATGAACAACTATAACTCGGATTACATAATGTAAATCTACTCTCTATGCACAATGTCTTAGCTTAATGAGGATTACGTTGGGTGTCATCTCAGTCTCACATATTCATATCTTACTATCTCGGTATCACCATAATAATGAAATAGGTTTTAGTGATGATCAAGAGATCCTCGAGATACCTGTGAAAGGAGACACACTGTCTCAACAATCACCACAGTCTTAAGATCTAATGTTATCGATTTGAATATGCATCTCAGGGGCAGTCACAAAGACAAGGATCATAAGTAGTATGATCATTACATTCTCAACACGATGAAAGAAGTAGTGATCACCAACTCAAGGAGAGTCAGCTTTGGCAAGGATCATGATATCACAGTGATCTCATCCTACAGTAATGTGTAGTTATGATCTTCATAGGTGCTTATATTATCTCAGTGATAGTATCAAAAGGCAGTCATGATGTAGCAATGATACCCTCAATAATATTGCTACAGTGATGAAGTTCTTGGTGATGCAGTGGTGTTAGAGGAGCAACAAGATGATGATCTCAGAAATGTTCATGGAAGAGGATTGATGTCTTGGTCTTGGAGAGGTAGATTGCATCAAGGGTCATGGTCTTGGTATTCATCATTGGAATATATATAAGAAGAATTTTGTGTGGGTTTTCCTCTTAAAAAGGTAGAGGTTTTGGCCCTGGCAGAAAGCCATATATTTGTGTTCTTGTCTATTTTGATTTGATAGCGGTTTGATGAAGTTAACACACACACTAATAATGAATGGAAGATAAAGGTAAAATTAAATTGTATAAATACTTCACAAATTATATCATGTAACGAAGAATCACCCTAATTCATGTGTGCCCTAGATTATTCAACAGGGTTGAGGCCTAGGAGGAATGACAAAAGCGAGAGGCAAAAGACAATTGCCACCCTACAACAGGATCATGATTCTGAATCAGAGGAATACAAGAAGGTCACAGATGCAGTATTTACTTGAGGTAGACCAATTGATCTAGGGTTAGATTCTGGTGACAAAATGAAGATCGCAATGGATGGA
>Ga0181456_100030_pt1 | contig 15932 bp, 15 predicted proteins | sample InSIn3SAF170_2_FD_119057 | JGI IMG/M metagenome (GOLD analysis project Ga0181456, IMG submission 119057) | Clean room microbial communities from NASA Spacecraft Assembly Facility at Jet Propulsion Laboratory, Pasadena, California, USA -... ...
TTTACAGATTCAATGATATTTGGGGCCTTAGCAGGTGTGCTTGTATTCTTCATCTCTCGTGCATATAATTGGTACGAATTAGATGCTAAGTTTGTTGAAGGTATCAAAATTATGGCTTATATTGGTGCTTTAATAAGTGCCCTAGCCGCAATAGGTTTACTGAGACTAGAAGATGTTTATTCACGTGCACATGCTGCTGGAAAAGCATCTACACTAGGTGCTATGTCATTACTATTTGGAACGTTTCTATATTTTATAGCTACACAAGGCTTTGTAAACATGCAGTTAATTATTGCAATTATTTTTGTATTAATTACAGGACCACTTTCAAGCCATATGATTATGAAAGCGGCATATAATATTAAAACGCCTTACACTAAAAAGACAAAAGTTGATGAAATTTCAGAAGACTTAAAAGACACTAAACTTTAATTAATAGTATAAAAGCTTAAAATATTGTAATTCACAGCAGTAAGATTATTCCTTATTAGGAGTCATCTTGCTGCTATTTTTATTTATATTGATAGCACGATCACCATATTTTACTAGTTCAACTACAGATTTCTAGTTGTTTTTATTTGATTTAAATACTGGTTCCCCTATTCACATTTATCTTTTTATTTAATTGCCAATCATCTCGTTATGTATTATGATTATATTAACAAATCGTAACGATTACGTTTTAAAATAGAAAGAGGTTTTACTATGCATTGGACAATTATCGGCGGTGGCATTCAAGGTACTGCAATCGCACAAAAGCTAATATCAAGTGGACTTACAACAGACCGATTAACAATCATTGACCCACACGAAACATTCTGTCAAAGATTTAAATCATATACTAATCGTATTGAAATGCCTTATTTAAGATCGCCTATTGTACATCATGTACACCCACAACCTTTTCATCTAAAACAATTCGCTAAACAGCACCAATACACAAATGCATTTTATGGTCCTTATCAAAGACCAGAATTATCAATGTTTATGGATCATATCGCACATGCATCTAAACAATATCGATTACATGACTGTCTAATTCAGGGTTATGTTCAATCATTAACTAAACAAGATGACAAGTGGCATGTTACCTTAAAAGATGGTCAAGTAATCAATACCGATTGCGTTGTCATTGCTATAGGTAGCACGAATATACCGTTCATCCCTGAAACATTGAAAAACAAACAAAGTGTAAATCATATATTCGAAAAAGAACATGAACAACAGGTGTACGATAAAACTGATCATATCGTCGGCAGTGGTATTACTGCTGCCCACCTTGCGCTTAAACTATTAAATCGTGATAATCATAAACATCTTCATTTATGGCTTAATAAAGACATTGAAATTCATGACTTTGACGCTGATCCAGGCTGGTTAGGTCCCAAAAATATGTCATCGTTTTTAAGTACCGAATGTATGGTAACTCGTAACAATATTGTTAAACGCGAACGTCATAAAGGATCTATGCCTCATGAATTATATTTACGACTGAAAAAGCATATTAAAAACGGTCGTATTACAGTGCATAAATCACCTATTAATAATGTTAAAGATGGTTTTGTTACTACTGAAAATGAATCTATTCCATATCAACAAATTCTCGTTGCTACTGGTTTTGAACAAGATTTCATGTCACAACCACTTATCCAACAACTAATTCAAAACTACAATGCACCACTCAATGAATGTCACTACCCTGTAATCTCTGAAAAATTAGAATGGTTACCTAACTTATTTGTTGCAGGCTGTTTTGCAGATTTAGAATTAGGACCATTTGGTAGAAATGTCATGGGCGGTCGCAAAGCTTCTGAACGCATCGAACAAGCATTTATTAAACTTCAACAATATAGCGCATAAAAAACTGCTAGCGAGGGTGAGACATAAAGATTTTGTGCTCTAGGAAACCGATTAACGGCGTCCCAAAAGCAGGATTTTCGGCAGAAACTATCACGATTCGACAAAATTTGGAAAACCATTTTGCTCATCGTTCGGTTCTGCTCAAATCCTAAACGCTTTTGTCCCGACCTCTTGCTAGCAGTTCTTTTTTATTTTAACGGTTTAATGGCAATCGTACCTCTCATAACCGTTATTAATTGTCCTTTATCATTTTTAATTTTAATATCCCACACATGCGTCGTTTTGCCTTGGTGAATGATTTCAGCTGTCGCTGTAACGCGACCATCTTTTGCCGAATGAATATGGTTAGCATTCATTTCCAAGCCTAATGGAACAAACTGAGTCGTATCTATCAAATTTGCTGAACCTAACGAACATGCTGTTTCACCCAATGCAATTGAAGCACCACCGTGTAAATATCCAAATGGTTGTTTTACTTTATCTGTAACCGGCATTGAAATAACAACATAACCATCTTCTTGATGTTCAATCACCATTTCAAATGTCTCTAATAAATGCGTCATTCTTTCACCTCTTTATGATTATAGTATCATAGCAGCTATTGTACCGAAAATCATCAACGGTATATTATAAAACAAGAAGTTCGGAATGCATGTATCTCGAATATGATCATGTTGACCATCTACATTTAATCCAGCTGTTGGTCCTAGTGTTGAATCACTTGCAGGAGAACCAGAGTCACCTAAAGCACTAGCAGTTCCTATTAAAGCAATTAATGCCATTGTATCTAATCCAATCGAAGCACCAAATGGGATAAATAATGATGCGATAATTGGAATGGTTGCAAATGATGAACCTATACCTAATGTCACAATTAAACCTATGACATACATTACAATAATACTTAATAATTTGTTATCGCCGGTAATACTTGTTAACGCTTTAACTAATTCATCTATATCACCAGTTGCATTCATCACGCCAGCAAAACCATTAGCTGTTAAAATAACTACACCAATATAAGCCATAATTTTGATACCTTCAACAAACTTAGCATCTAATTCGTACCAATTATATGCACGAGAGATGAAGAATACAAGCACACCTGCTAAGGCCCCAAATATCATTGAATCTGTAAATGTTTGTACTAAAAATGTAGCTAATATCGCTACAATTGTAACAATTAAAATATATGGTTTTAATTCAGTTACTGGTTCATTATCGGAAATATTACGTGTTTCATATTCGCGTGGTTTTCGATACACAAATAAACCAATTATTAAACCAACAATATAGCCCATTGAAGGAATAAGCATAGCTTTCCAAATCATATTAAATTCTATTGGATGATTCGCCTTTGCAAAACCACTTTGAATGATTTGTTGGAAAATTTGACCAAATCCATAAGGTAATAAAACATATGGAAAACATAAACCAAATCCTATAATCAAACCGATTAAACGTCTGTCAATTTTCAACTCATTAAAAAGACTTAATAATGGTGGAATAACGATTGGAATAAATGCAATATGTACAGGAATTAAGTTCTGACTCATAATACTCATTGCCAATAGCGCTATGATAATAGTCACCTTTACTTTAACTCTTGACCATCGACTATTTTCAGCATGAATAGCATTTATAATCTTTCCTACTAAATAGTCTGTAATACCGCTGTAGGAAATCAATGCTGCAAAGCCACCTAATAAAGCATAGCTTAATGCAACCTCTGCACCATCGACAATATTTTTTCCAAATACATTTATTACTTTTTCAATGCTCATGCCTGAAATAACGCCACCTACAAGTGCACTGATAAACAAGCTTATAACTACATTTAAACGACATAAACATAGTACTATCATTAAAATTACTGCTATCACTACTGCATTTATCATACGACAACCATCCTTTATCACTCTATCGAACTAAAGTATTTATAGAGTTCATAGTATCAATAGCTTCACTTTCTGTCAATAGCAACTGATTAAATTATCTATTTTTATATTTATTTGCATTTTACAAAATAATTTCCAATTCAATAAAACATATAAGTACTGCTTAATATTAGCTTCTCATTCATTGTTAATGACATAAATATTGTTTATCTTAATTTCAATATATCATTTAAATGTGTTCAGATACTTTGTTGTGGTGTTAGGCATCCTCTACGCTTCAATAAAATGCCTGATACAAGATCTCATCGTAAGTTATAATGCATATCTCAGTTCTTATAACAGTATGAGTTGTATCAGGCTTCTATTATTATTGTTTTCTTAACCAATCGACTATTGTTGGAATCATAAATCCAGTTGGACCTTTAGGCCCATTGAACGACACCTTATTAGTAGTTGCTGGTCCTGCAATATCAAAATGAATATGAGGCGTTTGACCGCTAAAATGTGTTACAAAACTTGCAGCAAATAATGCTTTACCTTGTCCATTTGTATGATTGACTAAATCAGCAACATCACTTTGTTTAATTTTTGTACGTTCAGTTTCAGTAATTGGTAATTCGAATACCATTTCATCCAATGACGTACTTATTTTTAATATATCATTTAAAAATGTCTTACTATTTGATTGAAACGCAGCAGCTTTATCTTCACCTAGTGCAACAATCGCAGCACCTGTTAAAGTTGCAAAATCCATAATCACACTTGGTTGATATTGATTTGCATAATAAACTGCGTCTCCTAATACAAGTCTACCCTCCGCATCTGTATTCATCACTTCAACTGTTTCACCACTCAATGCTGTAAATACATCATCAGGCTTCATCGACGCTTCATTTATCATATTTTCAGCACAAGCAAGCACACCGATAATATTGACTGGTAATCGAAGGCGACTAGCCGCTTCTATAATTCCAACGACATTCGCAGCACCACACATGTCGAATTTCATTGTTGCCATGCCATTCTTCGTTTTAATACTATAACCACCTGAGTCATACGTAATACCTTTACCTACTAATGCAATTGGTGCTTCATTATCATTTTTGCCATTGTATGTGATAGTTACTAATCGTGGTTTATGTTTACTACCTTTACCAACTGCATGTATAAGACCAAAGCCTTCAGAAACTAATGTATCATCATCTTTAATATCGACTTTAACAGCTGTATTTTTAAAATGATTAATAATATCTTCTGCAAATGTTTGCGGCGTTAAAACATTCGGTGGCATATTACTAAAGTCTCTAGCTAAATTAATAGCTTGACCAATAACAACCCCCTCATTGATTGTATCAATGTCGTTTAATTTATCACTGATTAGATATATATTCGGATTAAACGGCGTCTTTTTATTCGATTTATAATGATCGAACTGATATGTTGCACGTTCACTTTGAAGGCCACATGATGCTAACACATTTGTTAACTGACCGTATTTGGAAATAAAAGTATCCATCAGTAAATACGTATCATTTATATGTTCCTGTTTTATGTATTGAAAAAGCTGTCCCCAAATCTTCAACAAATCACGATAGTGTTGATTTTTTAAGTTTCCTAATCCAACTGCAATTAGTCGATAGCTTTCGTTTCGTACGGCGAATGCAGTTGTATAAATCTTTCCAACTGTACTCCCTATAATATGTTGATGCTTAAGTGATTCTAATGTTTCTGTTATATCAATATCATTAAAAATAATACTATCTAATTGATTTAAATGCTCCGGAATCCCAACGATTAACGTATTGATTTTCTTACCTGTTTCTTTATTAAGTTTAAAATTCATATTGTACCTCCTTAAATTTGATATGTTACTCACTTCAAATTGTACAACAATAAAGCCCTTCAGTAATACTGAAGGACTCTATAAAATGATAATTTAATTTTATGTGTTTGTCTTTAATTTAATTTAAAGCCTAGAATTTACCTTTTTTAAATGCTAAACCGATACCACCGATTTTGAATACGGCACGTGTATCTATTACTTTTTTCATGAATGCTGCTTTTTTACCAGCGATTGGTTTACCAAATACCATACCAACACCATCATGTGAACCTAAAGAACATACAGTTCCACGATCAACATAAACAAATTCTTCAGTTGATTCACCATTTAAGATGCGTTTAATATTTTTAGCAACGTTTTCACCTTGTTGCATAGCAATTTGTGCTGTAGTTGGTAACGGACGTTCTTCACCAGCAGGGATAAACGCTGAACAATCACCAATAACAAAGATATCATCGTAACCTTTGATTGTTAAATCTTGGTTCGTAACGATACGTCCACGTTTAACACCTTCAAATGATTCTTCCATTAATTTACTTCCACGTACACCAGCTGCCCATACTGAAGTACCTGCGTGTAATTGTTGTTTTTCACCGTCAACTTCTACTACAAAACCTTTTTCGTTACAAGCAACGATTGGTGTAGCAATTTTGAATTCAACACCACGGTCTTCTAAATAGCTAACAGCGTGATTTACTAATTCTTCTGAGAACATAGGTAACATTTTAGGCGCTGCTTCAACACAAGTAATTTTAACTTTGTTTTGATCTACACCATATTTGCTACATAATTCAGGTATTCTATCTGTTAATTCACCTAAGAATTCTACTCCAGTGAATCCAGCTCCACCTACTAAGATAGATAAATCATTATCATCTTTTTCTTTTGAAGCTGCGTAGTTTGCAAATTTGTCTTCGATATGACGTGATAATTCACGTGCAGTGATAACATTTTCGATTTGGAAAGCATGTTCTTTCATACCTTCAATACCAAATGTTTCGCTAATGAAACCTAATGCTACTACTAAAATATCAAAGTCATAAATACCTTGATTTGTTTCTACTTTTTTAGCATCACGGTCAATTTTTGTTACTTCTGCTTGAACAAAGTTTACTTTATCTTTCTTCAAGACGCTTTCCACAGGATATAATACATCTTCATAGTTTAGTGTACCTGCTGATGCTTCATGTAACCATGTCGCTTCATAGTGATATTCATTTTTATTAATAAGCGTAATTTCTGCTTCTTCTGAAGATATCGCTTTTTGCAATTTAGTTACAGTTTGTAAACCTGCGTAACCAGCACCAAGTACAAGTACCTTTTTACGATCTTGAGCCATTTAATTCACCTAAGCTTTCATATTTTTTTAACCAAATGCTGATAAATGTTAGTAACAACTGGTCATTACTTTCTTTACCACAATGTATACTAGTTTATCATCATTTTGTTATTTAAGTCTTTTAAATTATGTAAAAACCTGTGATGTTCACAAAAAAGACATTTTTAATCCAATACTAATTCTATAGCTTTTAAGTCATATTTTCAAGCGAGATTCAATCAGATTGTGAAAAAATTAATTAATTTTACTGTACAAAGATTTTAAATTCTGATGTAACCGTTATCACCAAAAATACTATATTTGCACAACTCACTAATGCCATTGTTATAAAAGCAATCAATAAAACAAATAAAAAAAGCCAGAAACATAAGATTTATGTCCTAGCAAATACATATTATATTGTCAGTCATAGACCAAAATAGAAATCCACTAAAAACAAGCTTTTTCCAATTATGGTCAGGGGCCCCAAAATAGAGAATTTCGAAAAGAAATTCTACAGACAATGCAAGTTGGGGATACATCAATAAATAAATACTTTTTCTTTAGAAATTAGTATTTATTATGCTTGAGTTTTACTCATATATCCATATTTTTAAGTACACAATACCTTTGGCTAACATGTAAGAACCACTACACTACTTAATAAACCATTAGTGATTCGTTATCATTTCTGCCCCACTCCCCATACTATCGTTTATATTCAAGTATGATATCCTTTGTAAGTACATGTGTCTTGCTAATCTTAATAACTAGCAATTTTCAGGGTTACCAGCTACTTTTGCTGTTCTAAATGAACTTCCACATCCACATGAAGCAATTGCATTAGGATTATCGATTTGGAAGCCACCACCCATTAATGATTGTTTAAAATCAATTGTCGTACCATTTAGTACAGGTGCGTCCTTTTTATCTACAAGTACTTTTAAGCCAAAGTACTCTAAAACTTCATCATTTTCACCTGGTGCTTCTTCTGCACCCATACCGTATGTTAATCCAGTACAACCACCACCATTAACTTTAATCTTCAAATATCCGTTCGGCATATCATTTGCTTTTAACATATCTTTTACTTCATAAGCAGCAGCTTCTGTTAATATAACTGTTGGCATGTTAATTCCTCCTTAAAAAATCCATGTTTCTTTTATATGCGCATAAATGTTTTGTAGTAATTCCTCAGGCGAATCACCTTCAACAATATCACCATTCACTAAAGCGTACAACCCGGCTGAACATATACCACAATGTGTTAGACATCCATATTCTAACACGTCAACATCTGGGTCGTTTTCAAGTTGATTAAAAACATAATCTCCACCTTTAGCCATGTTAGAGATACAAAATTCTACAATCGGATTCATACTTCACCTTCTTATTTCATTTGTTTCAATATTATAGCATTTTACTACACGTAATTTAACATGATGTGCTCAATTAAATTGATTGTTTCATCTTAACTCAAAGTTTTAAACTTAACTTACAGTATTAAGTACAAATATATATTTGTAGTCATTTTCAAAAAAATATATAATAAGTATATAAATACATATTTACTTTTTTTTAGGGGTTAATGATAATCAAAGGCTTTCATAACTATGTTGTTGCACTTTGATCTTTTCAAAATTAAAGTAAATATTAACATATAAAAGGGGTACTTCATTATGAAAAATTTAGTTTTGCTAGGCGGCGGATATGGTAATATGCGTATTATGTCACGTATTTTAACATCATCTTTACCACAAAATTATACAGTTACATTAGTTGATCGAATGCCATTTCATGGATTAAAACCTGAATTTTATGCATTAGCTGCTGGTACAAAATCCGATAAAGATGTTCGTATGAAATTTCCTAATCACCCACAAGTGAATACGGTATATGGTGAAATTAACGACATTGATTTGGATGCTCAAATTGTCTCAGTTGGTAATTCTAAAATTGATTATGATGAATTAATAATTGGTTTAGGATGTGAAGATAAATATCATAATGTTCCTGGCGCAGAAGCATATACACATAGTATTCAAACGTTATCAAAGGCTCGTGATACATTTCATAGTATTAGTGAGTTACCTGAAGGTGCTAAAGTTGGTATCGTTGGTGCGGGGTTAAGTGGAATCGAACTTGCAAGTGAGTTGAGAGAAAGTCGTTCAGATTTGGAAATTTACCTTTACGATCGTGGACCAAGAATTTTAAGAAATTTTCCAGAAAAATTAAGTAAGTACGTCGCAAAATGGTTTGCTAAAAATAATGTAACCGTTGTACCGAATTCAAATATTAATAAAGTTGAACCGGGTAAAATTTACAATTGTGATGAACCAAAAGATATTGATTTAGTTGTTTGGACTGCTGGTATTCAACCTGTTGAAGTTGTTCGTAACTTGCCAATTGATATTAATAGTAATGGTCGTGTTATCGTCAATCAATATCACCAAGTTCCTACATATCGAAATGTTTATGTTGTGGGTGATTGCGCGGACTTACCACATGCACCTAGTGCACAATTAGCTGAAGTTCAAGGCGATCAAATTGCTGATGTGCTTAAGAAGCAATGGCAAAATGAACCATTGCCTGATAAAATGCCAGAATTAAAAGTACAAGGTATCGTTGGTTCATTAGGTGATAAGCAAGGCTTTGCATACATTATGGATCGTACTGTTACAGGTCGACTTGCTTCAATCTTAAAGTCTGGCGTGCTTTGGTTATATAAATATCATAACGGCTAAAATATAAAATTCATTAAAAATGCAATGTCAGTTTTTCTATTCCGACATTGCATTTTTTATTTTTGCATAAACTATTAATTTATATAATGACTTTCAATAAATCTTGTTATTTGCTTCGTTTGAATATAACCATCCGCAACATATTCATCGTTCATTGTAATTAATGGATAAAATAGCTCATCCTGTTCTATCCTTTCAATAAATTGTATATCGTGATCAGTTAAATTATCGTTATTTTTGTTAATATCAATATACGTATATTTAAATGTTATATTAGGATACTTCCTTTTTAATAATGGTTGTAACCAATCGTATATATCTTTCGACGTTGGTGCATTCACACAACTTGCACATATAACGTCAGCCCCATAAACTACCACACTAACGTGTTCCATTTATTTATCCCCCATTGGTTTGATAGATTTTTAATTCACTATCTATTATAATATACTAATAAAGATTATCAAATTCATCTCTCGAAAGGAGACTTGCCTGATGCCTACTGAGGATACAACAATGTTTGATCAAGTAGCAGAAGTAATCGAACGTCTTCGTCCATTTTTATTACGTGATGGTGGCGACTGCTCATTGATTGACGTAGAAGATGGTATTGTTAAATTACAATTACATGGCGCATGTGGTACATGCCCAAGTTCTACTATTACACTTAAAGCTGGAATTGAACGTGCATTACACGAAGAAGTTCCTGGAGTAATTGAAGTAGAACAAGTATTCTAATATAGAGATAACACTTTAAAGAAACATATTATGAATATCAATAAAGACAGGAATAACGATTTGATTGGAATCAGTTATCTCCTGTCTTTCTTTTTGTGTTATAAAGTATAAGCTAACTAATAATGAGGTAGAAAGTAAATACTTCTGCTTTTTTCGTTCTCTTGTAAATAAGACTAATGGATAAGTTTTTAACTTTTCATAAATTCAATTTGATGATTTTTAAACATAAAAATAGCACATACACTCTAGACGGATTAATAACCTATCATCGAGTTATGTGCTATTTGTATTTTATTCTTTTGGTTTGTCTACTTCAGGTTGTGGTTCACCTTTCATATGTTTCGCAATTTGCTCATCCATATAAACCCAACCTTTCCAACCAATGTGTACTGCATCACTGATAACGTATTTTTCATAATCTTTATCAGTCATATCGTAAATCTTACCACCATTATCTACTACAGTAGAATGGATTTTTTTGTAAACTGCTTGACGACGTTCTTGGTCAATACCGATATGATCATACCAAACACCATTTGATGGGATACTTACATATTGAACATCTGCACCAGCAGCACGCATTGTTTTGACTAGTAATTCTAAATCTTGGAACTCTGGAGAATTAACATTAAACTCATAATCACGTCTAACTTTACGTTTACTTTCTTGAATTAATTTCCAGTATTGATCTCTAATACCGAATTTATTTGTAGTAGTATCAGCTTTACCAATTTCTACTGCTTTTTGTTTCATCTCATCCCATGAAGCATCTGGCTTTGTAGCAGGTTTCACATGTTCTAATGGAGATTTATCCATTGCAAACAATGACTTAATTGCTTCAATTTTAATCAATTGATTTTCTTTAAAAGCAGAGATGTAATTATCTTTAGTTTCTTGTGGGTCTTTGGCATAAGACTTCAAGTAACCTTTGTTGTGAACATGCGGGAATTGTAATAAACGTTGTGCATAACGTCTTTTTAATTCTGTTGGCATATTCTTCTGCTGGAACATTTGATTAATTTGAGTTTGAGACATACGAGCATCAAAGTTTTGATTTGTTAAACCATGGTTTGTAAACCACTGTGGTGAAATAATAAACGTTAATTTCTTACCTTTTAATTTATCATACTGTGATGCAAGCTCAACTGCATTAATTAAATCTGTAGAACCACCAGCACCTAATAAAAATGCTTTTTTGTTCGAATTATGTTTATTTAATGCAATTGCTGGGTTAAATGGGTCATCTTTACCTAATTCACTAGAGCCGTATATAGGATAATACTTATTTGATTCATATAACTTATTTTGAATGAGTGTGCCTTTTAGTACTTGATCTGTCAATGACGTTCTATTATCATCTACAGTTTTTTCAGTTACAAGACCTGTAAACCATCTTGCTGGCAATAATAGAAAGACAATGAATACTGCTCCACTAATTAAAATGGGTAAAAAAGGTTTTAATTTCATCGTAACTCTTCTAATGCTTCAACGATTTTATTTGGTGTTGCCCACTCATCTCTATCAAAGTCCATTATAGATACTTCGATATCAAGTTTATTTTGAATCTCTAATAATAATCCAACTGTTTGGAAAGAATCAATAATACCTTCTTCAAAGATTTCTACGTCTGGATTTTCTTTTACAATATCATTTTCTGCTACTTCTGCTAATAAATTTAATACTTGTTCTCTAAATTCCATAATTAATTTCTCCTTTATTATATAAGTTTACCTGAGAAGATTAAAAAGCCAAATGTTATAAAATGGAATGTAATCACAATGCTAAGCGCGTTTGTGAAACCATTTTGCCAACGTGGCGGATGTTTCTTGCGCCAACGTTCATAAAAGCCATAACCTATAAATAATGCTGCATGGTATAAACCATAGACAATGTAATACACTTCAATACCATGCCAAATTCCCATTATGAAGAAGTTGATTAAAAATGCCACATTAGACATTGCGAATTGACTCTTCAATAATTTCTTACGAGACATGTAGAATAAAGATCTCATGTAAATACAATCTCTGAACCAGAATGATAATGTCATATGCCATCTATTCCAGAAATCTTTAATGTTTTTAGCTTTGAAAGGTTTATCAAAGTTTGGTGGTGTCTTAATACCGAATAAATAACTAAATGCAATTGCAAATAAACTGTAACCTGCAAAATCAAAGAATAGATATAAGCTGTATGCATACATATATAGCCACATATGTGTGAAGCCATGTAAATCTAATTGTAATGGCATAATTGCATATGTGTTAATAAAGTAAGCAATGATATATTTATACAAGAAACCAAGCATAATCATATGAATTGCTTTAAGTACTAATTCACGGTATTCATTACCAGTTGGTACTTTTTTATCATCTTTAACAAAACGTTTGTAACGATCGATAGGCCCTGATGAAATCGTCGGGAAGAATGAAATGAATTGAATCAATTTCCATACTTTGATTTCTTTAATAGAACCATCACGGATTTCCATAATTAGTTGCACACTTTTGAAAGTAACATACGAAATACCAAGGAAACCTACGAATTCGATTAATTTACTTTCATGGAAATGAATTTGATGTCCACCTAACCATGTGCTTTGTAAAACTTTAACTAATGCTAATGGCAATATTGATAAAACCATTACAATAACAAATTTTGAAAATGAGTTATTTTTCGGTCTTGAATGATAATAAAACATAATCAACAATACTTGCCATACAATGTAAATAATGAAACTAATTAATTGAACACTTAAATACTTTTGGTCAAACAGATTATGTCTATCTGAAGAAAAGATTAACACAATCATAAATGCTGTCACTAAACCATTATAAATGTAACTTCGCTTACCTAAAAATCCAAGTATAATGACTGGTAATAGTGCAATTAAAGCAATTAAGAAGAATGTGAAATCGCCATATGGAATCATCCGTTGATTACCTCTGCAATTTTCTTACGATCAATTTTACCATTTGAAGTTAATGGTAATTGTTCCATCCATTCAAATTTTCTAGGAATCATATACTCTGGTAAGCGTGATTTTAAATCATGTTTAATATTTTTAGTCATTTCTAAGTTATCAGTAACTTCAGTTGTTGGTACAATTGCTCCGATTAAATGAATTACTTTATCACTTTTGTATACAGGTACAACAATTGCTTCTTTTACAAACTCAGATTGACGTAATTGTGTTTCAATTTCTTCTAATTCCATTCTGTAACCATTTAATTTGATTTGGAAATCAATACGTCCTTGAATGAACCATTGCCCATTTTCAAATTTAGCTTTATCACCTGTATGGTATGTGCGAATACCATTATCAAAGTTGAATACTTCAGCTGTTTTTTGGTCATTTTTTAAGTAACCTAAACTTACGCTTTGACCTTCAATAACAAGTTCACCTTCATCCGTTGTAGATAACCTTGCACCCGGACGTTCTACCCCTACTGGCAATGTCGGATATTGGTCTAAAACTTCTTGAGTAATTTGAATACTTGTTACTGCAACTGTTGCTTCAGTTGGACCATACGTGTTATAAATCGTAGCACTTGGGAAAACGACTTCTAACGCTTTAGCAGCTCTGTGAGGTAAAATTTCGCCACAGAAGAAGAATTCATTTAAACTTCCATACTGTTCTTCATTAAGCGTAGGTAACAACAAGCACATTTCCATAAATGATGGTGTTGAAACCCAAATATTTATCGGTGTTGCAGTTAACATTTCATTTAATAATTTCGGTTTATTAATCATGTTTTTATCTACAAGGTTTAATGTACCTCCAGAAGCTAAACATGGATAAATAGCCATTACAGATAAATCGAATGAAAATGGTGCTTGGTTTAGCCATTGTTGTTCATTTCCAGATTTATTTAATTCTAGCATCCAGTCAGTAAATTGAACTAAACTTGCATATTCAATTTGAACGCCTTTTGGTTCACCAGTTGAACCAGATGTAAAGATAGTATATACCGTATCGTTATCTTTAATTTGGCTATCGAAAATTACTGGGTCTTGAGATGTTTTAATATCTTCTATTGTAAATACGTCACCTACTACGCTATCAAATGATTCATCTGTTGTATTGAATACAAATTCAGGTTGTACCTTTTCAATAATCATTTTAATACGGTCTTCAGGAATTGAAGTATCAACTGGTACATAACCACATCCCGCTTTAATAGCACCAATCATCCCAACAATCATATATGGTGACATGTGACCGAATAAAATCATCGGCTTTTTACTACCTTGTAATCGATGTGCTAATTTACTAGACTCATCCATTAACTGTTGATAAGTTAATTCATCAGTTGTGTGTCTTACTGCAATACTTTCTGGATTTGCATCCGTAAATGACTGCAGTTTATTAATAATATCTGTCATATTAAGTCTCCCTCATTAGAACTCATTATAAATGAAGTTATTGTGTGTATCGCCACTGCCATAGATTAAATATAAAGTAATAAATATTGCTAAGTACAATATTGTTAATAAATATGGTTTAAATGCTTCTACATATTTATTAGGTGGCTGTTTACTTTTAGATTTCATAATGCACCTCTTAAAGTTCTTAATAAAAACGATTTTATAAAGTCCAACAATATAAAATACGTTTAATAATTTGTTTTTTACAATTCATTATATCGATATTCATAATGAAATTCAATTTTAAATTTATAGGTTCAACAAAGTATATGGTTGTTATCAGTCAATAATTGTAAAACGTAAACTTTGTTGAGAACATCATTCATTTTAAAGGTTATTTAAGCATTAGACAATTACAGTCTATATAACAATTTTGTTATATGTGTCACAAATTTAAAACTCACCATCTACACAAGCTAGTTATATGGTGAGTTAATTGTTCATGTTGTTGATATTGGTGAAATAATTCTCACCATTATTTTCGTTTTTGAAATGGTATTGGACTGATATTACGCCGGATTTGTAACAATTAATAACGGCGGCATGAAATTAAATTACCACTTAACTAATAAAGTATTAACCAAGCTTTGCCACGAATATAATTATTGTTACAGCATTAATATAATATTAAACGAACATTAATCGGTATCATTACATATGATTATGCTGCGACATTCATTAGTTTTATCATAACCAATACGTTTTAATTAATTGGCGTTCGTGGTGATAAATGATTCAGTACCGCTTTAATATTATCAACGCATAATTGAATCATATTATCACGAGTCATCACAGATGCACTTCCAATGTGTGGTGTTATGATGACATTATCACGACCCATTAATGGATGCAAATGGTCAATAGGTTCGGTTGTTAATACATCTAAACCACAAGCTAATATTTCTTTATTGTCTAATGCTTCTATTAAAGCAGTTTCATCAACAATCAAACCTCTACCTATGTTAATGAATATTGCATCGTTTTTCATTTGCTTAAATGCATCTGCATTAAATTTATATTTAGTTTCTTTTGTTAGCGGTGCTGTACATATTATAAAATCACTTTCTGCTAACAGTTTTTCAAAAGAAACATACGTCGCGCAC
>Ga0181456_100031_pt1 | contig 15843 bp, 20 predicted proteins | sample InSIn3SAF170_2_FD_119057 | JGI IMG/M metagenome (GOLD analysis project Ga0181456, IMG submission 119057) | Clean room microbial communities from NASA Spacecraft Assembly Facility at Jet Propulsion Laboratory, Pasadena, California, USA -... ...
AGAAATGGAGGAAGCTGGTGCGGAAGCGGCATCAGAGAAGCTGTAGACTGAGCCAGTGCGACTTGTTGAGGCTGATGGTTGGCGGGACAGAGCGGCATGGGTCAGGCCATGACCTAGGCCTAATGGGGTGATGTTGGTGATCTCGCCTTTTTCTGCTGCACCTGCCCATGCACGAAAGACGGCATCACGAATTGGAGGTGTGAAGAGAGATAGGGTTCGATTCGAGTCGGTCAAGGTAGCGAGTCGTAGTAAATTCTTCCGTGAGAACGCAGCGCGAGTTTGCGAGGAGGAGTCTGGTGCGCTGAGCGAGGCAAAGTCCGAGTCGTCTAATGGATTGAAGAAGGAGTCGAGCAAGGGATTTTGTGGTGGTGACGCGAGCGGGTCAACGGGACTCTCATCGTCCCTCTCTGTCTTCGCACGCGCAGAGCCGTCTTCTTGATTTTGGTAGTCCGGTGCGCACATGCGTAGAGAGAGTCGATGGATGATGGCTGGTAGATCGTCCATGAACAACACCCGCAGCTGCCCCTCAATCTCTTTCTGCAGGTAATCTCGTACAAAGGGTATGCTGTCGAACGTTGAAGAGACCTTGAGAGACTCCAGAGGATCATTGCGGAAGACGAGTGTAATCCCCTTCTGTCTCGAGAAAACCAAGATGACGAAGCCTGACATGCGAACATCCGATAGGTTGATCTGGAGAGGTATCGTAAGGCCGGAAGAAGCTGCTAGCGGTTGAGGAGAAGCGAAGGAGGGTTTGCTTGACAAGTAGGTATTCAGAGGATTCGCTTGCACTCTCGTCTTAAGCGTCAGATAAGCATCCCCGGTGTATGACATCTTGAAGATTCCTCGAAAACGATCTTCTGCCAAGTCTCCAATCTCCAATATCTCGAGTTCAGGTGGTACGGAGCCCAGATTGAGCTCTGTAACAATGATATCGTCTACTATGATCGGCGGTTTGGGTGTCTTGTTGAGGGCGTTCGTGAGCATGTCTCTGGCTCGCGATGTGTCCGCTATGAGCGGCGACCAGTTAAAGTTGAACGCCATCTTGGGCCTGCAAGCGAGGTGAAAAGGCCGATGTGGGCCCAAGGGTGCGACCAGTGACTATCGCATGAGGATGATGTCGCGTGCAAAATGTTGTTTGACCTCCTGGACTACGAGATAGCACATGGCAACGGGTGCCAAGTGCCTTTTCCGAATGCTGCAGCGGTCCACCGAAGTTTGAGAAGAATTGTAGCTGGAATGAGCTACGACTGACGGTGGAAATGCTAACAATACAATGATTTACGCGGATAAGAGGAACTTTCGAGGGAAGTTTCACCATTGTTTGGGTCAACCTCGGAGCTGTCCGTCCCGATCGTCTTTCACCAGATGATCACATGTCAGAGTTGTGCTTCGATCAGGATATCATTGAAATAGCTTTTGAGAAGCTGTCGTCTGGGGCGAGCTTGAAAAAATGAATCTCATCACCTAATATATCAAGCGTGATCGCGACGACTGCATCGCCATGACTCTCTGTGCCGCAGCTGTTGCTACTGGGACCAGCTTTCGTGTACGCTTCGTACTTGATCATTCTCTTCGGTCCCGCGGGTATATGAGCACCATCTCAATACGGTCCTATGTTTCTCTTACGTCTATGATCCTCACGCCAATGGCATAGGATTGCACTTTCGATCTGGCGATGCTTGCGATGCTCCTCATACGCTTTCCCTTCCAAGCATGAGCTTGGGCAGAAATGACGACTAGACGTCATCGCCTAGTCGCGGGCAATGCAGATGCCATTGATATCGCAAGGCCAGTCGACGACGACGTCGTTGTGCAAGGTGGTGTCGTAAAAGTCGGAGTCCCACTGCAGACATCATAGCACCTACCCTCGATTAGTCTCGTGCATCCCATCCCCTCGAAAAAGCCTCAACTCACCCGCCATACATCACCCCACAATCATTCACATAATCCGCACACAGCGTCGAACAAGTACTCGTATCAACGGTACTGCTCCTGACCACCGTCGGACTAGGCGTAACCTGCATCGTGCTCGAAGTCGCCGTCACCCCACGCTTCTCCCTCACACACCGCCCCCTACACTCCTCATCCCCCAACTCCGGATCACATCCATCGCCATGCCAATCACTCCCGCACACCCACCCCTTCGGACAGCTCTGCCCCGTCTTACCACCGCACTCCCTCCCTCGAGTCGGGAACGGATACAGTCGCGAAGAGCAGAACCCGCATCCCTCACCAGTGTACGATGGATTGCACCCGCCCGTCCCGCCAACACTGCCATCGGCACTCCACCCGCCGTACGGGATACAGGTCTTCACGGCGGGACATGTATCACCCTCGAATCCACCGCACGCGCGTCTGCATCTGCCGGTGCACTGTGTGCTATCGACAGCAGCAGCGCAGTCGTCGCCGTACTCGTTTATGCAGAGGTAGTCCATGGGGCACGTGGTATTGTCCAGGCCGCCACAATGTGCTGGGAGGCGTTGACACGTCCCGGCACAGAGGAAGTCGCCTTTGGACGGGTCGCACCAGTCGTTTGTGTTGTCTTTGCAGAAGAAGCCGATGGGGCAGGTGAGGCCTTGGCGGGTGCCGCAGGTTTTGGGCTTGGTGTTGGGGGAAGCTGTGGCGGTCGATGGGGTTGTGGTGGAGGGTTGTGTGTTGTTCGCTGTAAGTGTCGAGCGTGGGGTTGTCATTGCGACTGGGTGGGTGGAAGTGAGGGCTGAAGAGATGGAGGAAGAATTCGTGATGGCGCTGTGAATGCAGATGCCTATGCAATTCTCGCCGCCGTTGCTGGGATCGCAGTCATCGCCCTTGAAGTCGGTGCAAGCTTGTCCTGTTGGGCACGCCACGCCAGCCAACCCACCGCAGGTCCTCGTGCAAGTGCCACGACAGAGGTCGTGGTTCTCCGGATACGGATCGCACTGTTGTCCATTGGCGGTGATACACATGTACTCGGTAGCACACGCTGTATCGTTTAAAGCTCCACACTCTGTCGTCTGTGGTCTGCATATTCCCGGACAATTCGAAGCAGGACCTGTGGGCCAGCAATCGTCGTTAGGGTTATCTACACACGACCAGCTGGAGGGACATGTGTTGCCAACGGAGCCACCACAGGCGATACTGGCGTTGCGTGTGAGTAGCGAGATGCCTGTGGAGAGTTTGGCATCTTCAACAGAGGCTGATACCACCAGGAACAGGGAACACGAAACAAGGAAGGCTGCAGACATATTGACTGTGCTGCTGATTGTCGCGACACCTCATCTAGTGGCCACGACGGAAGTAACTGCACCTTGAATCTTGTAGCACGGCACCTGTCGAGCTATATCATTCATTCAGTTTCCTGTTTTTCCCGCCTTGCTATGACGGAATGCTGTCGGTATCTTGGCCTCGCTTGTAGGCATGCATGCACACGCGCTAAATTGGTTGGAAGGAATCTCTGCTTGTCCTTGCCAAGCGCGATAGACACACTCCGGTGCAGCACATACAGAAACGGTTCGTAAACTCATCTGGGTATATCTGACGAATCAGTAGGCTCAACCTTACTGATAGCCCCTGCCATGAGCAGCATAGCGTGGTCTTAGTACACCCTCGCATGCCGCGTAGCGCTTCAATTCTGATCGTAACTTCATCTTTCATGACTCCAGTACCGACGATCTCAAAATGTCTCTTCCTCTTCGCCGGTCCTCGTATGTGTTTGACCGTCGCCAGCAAGAGCCTCTTCGCCCTCGACCTCAGGTATCTCGAAGCCTTCCTCTGTGCTGTACAGGATAGCTTGAACCTTGCCAACAACACCATCATGCTCTGCCTCCAATTCTGGCCTGGCTTCGACCTCGGCTTGCAGTAGTACTTCGATCTCTCGCAGCTTGTTGAAATAGAAGTCTCTCTCGCGCTCAAGTCCCTGTACGCTTTCTTGTAATTCAGCGTTTTGCTTCTGCATAGCGGCCACCGCTGGACCACCACCGGCTCCACCAGATGATCCAGCCCGTGGTGCACGTGGTGCTGCGGTATTCGATGCTGCCATGGGTCTCCGTGCTGCTGATGTTGCCGCGCTTCTTGGTGTAGGTGCAGCTCGTGCTGCGGGGGCTGATGGTCCTGCAGCGAGCGATGTTCCTGCATTCTGCCGTCTTGCCACTGGGTCGTAGTCCAGTCCAGGAAAGTATTGATCCCAATACCGTTTTGTCCATTGCATGAATTCGAGGTTGTCTTGCATCTTGCATTTCACAAGCTCTTGGATGGGGATGGATCGTTCTATTTGGTGTTTTGTAAAGCAGTCTGCGACAGGAGAGTGTTGTCAGCCATGACTCTTCACGAAAGAGAGGCGTTGAAGAAGCCTGTGTGCTATTTTGTACAGCACTGTAAGGCACGTGCCGAATCAGGTAGACATACTCTGCAGGACCTTGAAATTTTGTATGTACGCGTATTCCGAATTGACATTGAACTTGACCTTGGTCATAGGTACATCGACTAGCCAGGATTAGATGTGAGGTCTGCGCGGAGGTTCATCAAGCTGATCGACTTACGAAAAATGCTATCGAATACCTGGCACAGCGCCGCTCTGTTTGTAATACAATCAGCTCCTTCACGACGTCGAGAGTACAACAATCCATTCTCAGCTCACGAGGAGAGTAAATGCGTACCCTGTGCCACATTGCTCGATCTTTGTGACATTGAGCTGGAGGAGACTGTTCAGCCAGGCGAGTAATTCTTGCCTGTCGCGAATTGCATCAGCTCTTGTGTCCGTAGCAAGATATATAACCAGAGCCAACAGTAGGATTGATGGTCATCGCGTACCTTGACTCGCCCATCTTATCAATGTAGTGGTGATGGTGTCAACAAAGCAGACGGTGGGGTGGCTCGGCGTCGAAAATTGTGGGCCCAAGAATTTGATAATCGGCAGGATCGCGTGGGATAGGCAGGTCGATTACGGAAGCGGCGCGGTGATCGTAATGAGACTCTTCAAATTCTGAGTAGCAATATAATTGTACGGACTAATATGCAAAATAGATTTGTTGCTATGAGACGAGGAGCACTCTGGTGGTGGGCTGCAGCGGAACGTTCCGCAGAGACACGTCCCCTTTTTCAAGCACAGTGAAGCAATATCTCCTCTCGTCTCTCCGGGTGCCTAGGCAGTACTGGCTAATATAGTATAGCATGCACTAATATCGGTCCTGATGTCCCAGACCATGATCATTTCGACGTCTCGGATGTCATCAGGGATCGAGCGTTCCGGTCAACCCACCATACCCCTGAGCCCGCGCCTAGAACCAACAGAAACCCCACTCAGACGCCCGTTTCCATATACCCATGACCATGATCATGATCACTCATAGGCGACTGCCTATTGTCGTTCAGGATTAGTCAAGACCCTACCTCGAGCCCTTCCTCAGTACTCATCCAATTACTGCATGTTCATCGAATGAGACAGCGGATGCGGAGAATGCGACATGTGCTGCTGGTTCTGCGACTGCATGTGATGGTGCATAGTGTTCTCGAAGCCCTGTCCATGCATCATCTGCTGTTGCATGGCGTGTCCAATACTGCCCATGTTGGCCTGCATTGGGGTGTGGCTCTGCGGGAAGATGCGGTGCTGATCAAGACCTGGCTGAATGTTCGGGTCACCTCCGTCACCCATCGAATGATCAGTGTCATGCATAGACGGTCCTTCAGTATCGTCGACAAAGGTTTCGTCTTCGTCTGCTTGGATAGCGTTGTTGTTGTCTCGAGGAATGCCTTCTAGAATATTGTTGACTGCATCGATCTTGTCTTGGAAGCCCTGCTTCTTATCCGTACGAGTACCAATAGACATGTGCGTCTGAATCCTCAACACGCCACTGCCATGTAGAAGAGAGTGCGCTTGACCGATGAAGCGTGTCACGTCGTCCCATGTACCCTCTAAGCGTTTAGTCAGCTGCTGTTCCCCCGTAATAGTGACTTATGCACGCACCTAGTGTGGTACCCGAAGCATGCATGCTGTGGTTCATGCCCGTCCTCTTCAACAGCCTTTGTACTTCAGCAACCTCGTTCGCGACCGAAGGGCTGCCTGTTCCTATTGGAACCAAGCAGAAGTCGGCAGTACATGCTGACGGTGTTTGCAGAGCAGGAAGGTTGACGACCTCGCTTGCATGTGGCTTGGGGATCTCGGAGGCTGTACGCGGATATTAGCATAGAGCAGCACAACAATTCAGTCACAAGGTCAAAGAAGTGTCGTTGCGGCGCTTGGGGGGTGGCACACACCTTTCTTCTTTGGTTGCGGAGGTTCGTATGGTCCATGATTGTGCTCCGCATTTCTTGTTTGTAATTCCCATAAATCAGTCTGCGACTTCAACGCGACACAGTACATCGGACATTCGCATCTTCGGCTACGACGATTCTTCTTACGCGTCTCTGGTGTGAGATTATGGGTATTGCGCTTCGTACCTGTCGCGCGTCAGATGTCTTGTTGTTGTTTTGAATGCTTGTGTCGCTCACCATGACGATCGCACGCGAGGTGGACCCATGTCTTTTGACCGGCGGCATTTGTCTTCGATCGGACGACGACCAATTTGTAGCCATGAGCGATAGCCCAGTTGTTTCCGCCTACTAAAAGCTCATCAAGCGACGAATATACTGCGACAGGCGGAGCGTCCATGGGTGGATCGTTGATGGAGGCTCCGCCCTGATACGAAAGACCGGCGTTCTGCATTTGCGCGGTCTAGGAGCGCTGTAGCGCTTGGTTTTACACCCGTACTCGAGTAGTGAGCGATGCTTTGGTATGCTTCGTGAGTGCCCGTATGCGCATATGCGGTGTGTTGGTGCGCGAACGAGGTGTCTAGGTGTGGGAGAGGAGAAGTGTTCATGTGTTGGAAGTGACGTGGAAAGAAGCTTGGACCACTCGAGTCTTAGCGCGATGTCCTTCATCAAAATTATTATTCACCACAGAAGCACTGAACAACAAAAGGCGATGTAGTAGAGACTCTGCTTGACGGGACAACCGTCAGCGTGACATCGCGATGCATACTCGAAAATCTTGCTAAAATTGATCGTGATCATGCTGCGTGTCATCAGTTATGTGTCGTTCGTGTGTCGCATGCAGCATATCCTATTCGGCACGCCGGCCGGGTTTTGCAAAGCTAACGCCATGCTTTCAATGCTATTGCAGGCCGTGTCCACGACCTTCGACCAGCATGACTGGACCCTTGTAAATATGTCGGGCAGACACAACATAGAATAGCCCACTCAAGATGGTGACCACACCAAAGAGTACAACAGCCCAGTTGAAGTCGCCTGCACTGGGTTTGTATGTCTGTGGCCAGAAAGCCCAGAAGAATGCATAGGCCACATAGATGATCGCTGCGATATTGCAAGGTATCCCAAGCTTACCAAGCGACCAACGCGCGTGCGGCAGTGTCCCTGGTTCGAAGAGTCGGCGATAGAGAATTGATCCAATGCTGAACATGTAGCACTGCAAAATGCTAACGACGAAAAGCGATGTCAGGGCATAGAACGCCACATCGCTACCAATATAGATGAGTGATAGCAGAATTGCAACGCCACAAGATACAAGGAGCGAGTTCGTTGGGATGTGCCTTTTGTCGGAGACCTGCCGCAGATTAGCACACACATCCTTGCTGCAGCTGTAATGAAAGTTTCGATGGCGCCTTGCTTACACGAGCGGTCCATCCAGCGAACGGTACCCCAGAATCCCTAGCGAAGGCGAACAGGTCGCGTGATACGGCGGCAAGGTATGATACATTCGATGCATAAAGGATGACGATGACAGCAGCGATGAACGCTGTTGCCCAGCCAATAGACATGGTTTGTCGGAGGACATAAATAACGGGATAGGTAGTGGGGTCCTTCAGTGCCGCGTTCAGATCAGGCATAGCGTAGCACAGCGTACTATTGCTCGTCAGTAGGTGCTCGCCTTGATGCATTACTGCTTCCTCACATGATAGCTGGCAAGCTGTAGGCGAAATTGATGAAGTACGAAGCCATCATTGCGATGGGCACATTTCGGCTGGCGTCTTTGATCTCCTCAGACATATGTGCCGCCGTATCCGTCCCGGTCATGCCTGAAATACCAGAAAGCTGTCCGGCCAGCACCGCGATACGCATGTTTGGCCAACCTCCAGTATTGTCAAATTTAGTAAAGACAGATGCTGAGCTACCGTGCGGCGCAAGAATCCAGACAGGTAAGATGAGGCATAGATAAAGCAGCGTGTGCATTGCTAGGACGATGTTCTGCATATGTGGCAAATACTTGGTGCCGTAAAAGTTGATAAGAAAGACGAGGATGGTTGTTGCCCAAACCAGCAACGTACCCTGCCACCTAGCGAACGGGTAGTCCGGATTGTTGATTGATATTAGTGTCTGTATCAAAGTGCCAGTCAAGAACAGACCCTGCGCGTTGCCGGCTTGCCATGCTAGGGTTGAGAACCAGCCAGTGAAGAAGCTGAGTATCTTCTGATATCTTGCAGGGGCAAATTCGGACACCCAATGGTATTGAGCGCCTGCGATGGGGGACATGCTTGACATCTCGGCCATGCTAGCTACTATTGGTAGAAAGCCAGCGAAATTCCAGATATAAGACCATACTAAACCAGCCCGTCCGCCATCTATCAGTCCTTGATTCAGGGTGAAGACAGCAAGCTCCCAATTGGCGGTAGCGACTGCAACGAATGATATTGTTGAGAGTAGACGGAAATGTCGAACCAGTTGTTGCTTGTGGCCCATGCGTTGCATATCGCGTGTGTCGGCATGTGTAGACTTGGTGGCGTGCGCTGGTAAGTCATCGCGCTCGATGAACTCTCGTTGAGTCGCCGCGAAGCTCGCATTGGGGTCCTCAAAATTCTGTGGCAGCTCATTTGCAGCAGCCCTCAAGCCGCCCTTATCTGCAGCGTACCCGTCCATTTCGTAGCTAGCGGGTATAGCACCCTCTGAAGACAATGAAGATGCCATGATAGGAGTGTATGTACCCCTGTGACACACTCAGCTTTGATTGCAGGAAGGTACGATGCAAGGATATGACGCGACCGTTGAAGCGAGCCCTCGACACGCGCTTTGGTCATATGAATCTTTCAATTTACCTATTGCTGGTATCATTCTTGCTCACTATCTTCTTCACGACAGACAAAACGCCAGAATTATCGGATGGCCTTCAAACCCCGTGCGGAGTCAGCTTAGCGTACTGCAGTGCACTACGCTCCTGAGGGAAAGAGCTGGAACAATGGTAAGGCCATGAAGGCTCCTGTTAGCCACTCACTTCGACCTTGCCATGTGGTCTCGACATGGTCCCACGTACTGGACCGCAGCATGTAATTGTCTCCTTTCAAAGTCGACTGTAGCCCTCGGTGTGTCTCTAACGATATCGCACCTAGAGATCAACCTTAAGTTCAGAAAATTTGGACCCGCACGGCCTTGTTCCATGGGAAGCTCTGAGGGGCATCGGAAGCTCGGTATTTTAGCGGCAAGCTCCGACCATACGCCCACTCGACAGACACTAGCCGCTCGTCTCATGTTCCAATTGGCTTTTTGTCGTGTCAGCGCCGGCTTTGACATCCCGAGATGGAGACGATAAGCCGATCACCGTTTACCGAAAGCAGTGAGACTCGGTTGTAAGGCTCGAGCTCAGAAGTCTTTCCTCGAATCCTCGCGGGGTGTTGCTAAGTCATTCCATGTCGCTTCAGGGTATGCAGTACATATATGACACCTTAATTTAGTGCTTCTTCGGACAGTCTGACGTTCATACTAGTCTGTATCGAGAAATTCTAGCTTGCTTAAGCATGGTCGCATCGCAATCCGCGAAATAAGCAGATTCGGCCCCATTATCAGCGCTCGAGAATTAGCAGAGCTGCACACCAGCAATATATAGCAGCGCCTGAAGGAATTCGAACACCTCAAGTCAGCAACAGGAGGCGAGCGAGCTGCGAATGATTGTCGATCCGAAACTGCGAGCACGACGAACCTCGTAGACGCAGTGTTCGCAACACAAGGAGTTTTCGCTTGAAACGAGTCCACCACCGGGACCAAAGTTGTAGCAGACTGGTCACTTGCGCCAGGCTGAGGTATTGAGAGATGCTAGCGCTATCGGCTCTGTTATAAGCAAAGTCTTGCGAAATGCCTGGATCAGACTACAGCTTTGTCGATCCATCCACGTCTAATGATCACTCAGGATGGCTGAGTGTAGCATGTGGGATATTCCTAGCTTTCTCACTACTCACTCTGACCGTTCGCGCTTGGATCAGGGTGTCGAGCCATGGTCCGTGGAGTCACGATGACAATGCTGCGCTGTCCAGCTTCGTATGATCGCCTTCCCAAGACCATGATGGACATCTTGCTAACAGTTCCTGCAGGTGATCTCGATAGGACAGGTAGCTTCGACAGCCTATGCTGAACATGTCGGCTACGGTCAAAGGTACTCGGCATTGAGTGCTGCTGACATATCAAGCGCACAGCGGTCATTGTACGCTGCTGATTTGTTGTATATCATCTCACTTCTCTTCTCGAGACTCTCGACTTTGTTATTGATCGTGCGGTTGACGCGATACCGGCCTCATATCAGAGCTGCATACGGAGCAATGACCTTTGCTGTGATGTGGGCTGTAGCATCTTTCTTAGTGGTAGCGATCCGAGGAGATCTGTCCCAGCCTTGGGCTACTATGGATGGGAGTGAAGCCATGGTAAGTCTTCGACGATACAGCTGCCAGCTCAGGGCGCTGATAATCTACACTTGTAGCTCCAGAGATGGATCGGTATCGAGTCTGTGGGCCTGGTCATCGAGCTCGTCATCTTCTCCTTGGCTATATACTTGGTATGGGGTCTGCACATGGCGCGACACTTACGAGCAATGATCCTTATAGCGTTCGCCTGTCGTCTTATGTGAGCTAGCGTTCTTCTATCAAGACAGCTCGAATGATAGTCTGACTGACCGATCGTCAGCACGATACCGATTGTAGTTCTACGCCTGTACTACCTGACGCCGACTCATAATCCCGATCTCACCTTCGATACGATCACCAGCAGTGTACTCACTCAAGTCTCCATGCACTACTCGGCGATTGCAGCGTCGATCATCTGCATTAAGCCATTTATCCGACCCTTCAGCTCTGGTTATGTAGTAAGCACTGCGGGCGAAGCTGATTCAGAGCTACGCAATGGCCGCTCCCGTCTGGTCGGCCGCGATGGAAGCTCATCAAACAGACACATCGACTCAGCGATAGCTGCGTCAACACGGTCCGGCAATTTCTCAAAGGAGAAAGGCATGAGTCGATCTCAAGTGGACGAAGTTGGCGACGACAGCGACTTTCGAGGTGATAGAGGCATGTTTTCTGCTGTAGCTGAAGATCGCGATTTAGAGCTGGAGAGACGAGAATCCGAACCCATCCCTACCCGAGGCATAATTCGGCAAACAAAAGTTTGGGAGGTACAGCGTGAGACTCGATGATATGGATATATGAGGAATGTAGTGACGGCCAAATATACACACTAGACATAATGTAAGACCTAACGCTGTATAGTCATTTAATCATCTGCCGTCGTTTCGCGAACCTATGAAGGCTTGCTGTGGAGCATATTGTCATTTCACCATTATCGTACCGGTTAACTTGCGCTCATTGCCGGTCAAGTTCTGGGTAGTGGCGGTATAAGCCCATAGAGTATGGAAGCCTGCGGTCGCTGGCCAAGTAGTCTTTGATGCCTTTCTCCTCCTTGAAGCTGGGGTAAAAAGTGGAGAAAAGCAGCGGAAACTTGCTCTTCTGAGCCTCCATCTCCTTAGGAAAAGCAAAGTGTAGCCTGCCGTAAATTAGCGAAAAGTGACCGAGCCTGGAACTGGCAGAACTCACCCGTCAACTACCTGCCAAAGCGTAGTATCAGCATACGTCAACTTCCCACCAACCAGGTATTGTCCTTTCCCAACATCCTCATTACTCTTCAAGATCCTCTCGAAATAATTGAAAAATTTCGGGATCCTATTATCCCTGAAATCCTTCGATCGCCTCAACGCCTCATCTTTCTGATCTTCATAATACAGCCCCACAGCAACCGGATGATGCACATCATGCGCCTCATTCGACAAATCCAACGCTGTCTGCGTCATCTGCTCAACATGCATCTGTCCCGCGTCATCCTCCGGGACCATCCCAATCTTCGGCCCCAGATACTGCAATATCGTCGGCGTCTGGTGGATCAGTAGGCTCTTTCCGTCCTTGCCGGCTCCAGGGATGCGAAGGGCAGGTGGTGCGAAGACGGGTGGGTTGCCGTCGTCGTCGCCCAGGCTCTTCTGGTCGATTAATGAGAGGACGTCTTTGTTGCCGTTGTTCTTCTCGTTGCCGGGGTCAGAGTAGGCGGCGCCAGAGGCTTCGAGAGGTAGCCGGATGTACTCGCCCCGGCCGGGGATGCCGCCCCAGTAGATTAGCTCGTAGGTGGGTTGGGTGCGCTGCTTCTTGGTGGCAGGGCCAGACATATTGGTGGAAAGGTGGATGTCCGAGATGAATAGTCTGAAGAGTGCGGGTTGGAATGTTCTCGGTGTTTTGGCAGTCAGCAGTGTATGCTGTAGGTAGTGTCAACATGGAGTTCTTTCTCTGTCAAATCGTGGGGAGTGTGACCCTTGAGAGAGAATTGAGCATATATCGCTTATGCGGCTTCCAGTCCTATGGATACACGGCTTAGGAAACGACTGTAATAACAAGAAGTCGAAGTGCTCTAGTACTAGTTTTGCAGTCTTTGAATTTGAGCTTCGGCAATATCAAGATGCACAATGCTCATTTCTGCTGTGATGTCACTGGCTACCCGTTGACCCCTGATTTGCGCGACAGACGCGTGCTAGCGCAGAAACTGGGGAAGCTTCCTGGAGTTTACAAACGATCGACCTTATGTTGGCCCAAATAGTATATGATTTTATTCATTGAATAATAAATTATATTCGAGGACTATAAATTCCAGGCTGCAGTGGTGTTGCAACAATCCGAACTCACTCATCATGGATGACATCAATTTAACCGAAGGCCAGCGAGGGCTGTATGCCCAGCTGGACTCCTTCCGTCAGGCAGACGCAGCACGAGACGACTTACTACATGTTAGTGCTTGTAGTATGGAACACCAAGACACGATGCTGACACATGCTAGCGTCTGATAGAGAACTTCAGAGAGCTGGAGATACGCTTTGGTCGAAAGTGTGACGATCTAGAGTCTGAGCAGGAATCTAGACGTCTACTGCAGGCGAACCTTCGTGACACTAAGAAGGAGATGACAGCCTTGCGAAGTCAGACTGTGAGTATTCGGAGACCTTTTTTGTGTCTTCCGTGACTCCTCCGCCAGTACCTCGTCTCGTCAGTGTGTATCAAGTCATATGACCTTGCCTATCGTGGACACCTAGCTGTGCCGAGAAGACATAATCCGACGTAGTGCTGAGTTTCCTGAACAGTACTGACATTGCTGGATATAGGAACGCGACCCGTTCGCATTAGCACTCATAGATGGAGATGGACTTATATTCCAACAAGCGCTATTATCAAACGGTGCCGATGGTGGCTCTGAGGCCGCGCATCTTCTACTTCAAGCTATCAAGGAGCATCTGCAAGATAGATACGAGAACTCACACTCATTTTCTATTATGGTATATGTCTTCGCCAACTTCGACGGACTATCTAGGAAATTGGCTAGCGTAGGCATACTCAAGTCACCCGCAGAGTTGCATACATTTGCAAGAGCATTCTCATTTAACCAGCCGCTATTCTCCTTCGTCGACGTAGGTATGGGTAAAGAGCGAGCTGACCATAAGATGAAAGAGATGTTCCGCATATTCCTGCATAATATGCAGTGTCGTGAGATCATATTTGGTGGTTGTCACGATAATGGTTATATCCCTAACCTGGAGCCTTTTAGACGAGACGAGACAATATCAGATAGGATAACTCTGCTTCAATCTACACCAGCTCAACCAGGCTACCACAACCTAGGCTTCAGGATGACGGCATTTCCCACGGTCTTCAGACATGACCTACTGCCTGAAGCTCGGGCTCTATCCGATCGTACACTAGGAGGCCGTACAACAAGTGGTAATCAAGACAGCTGGAGGCCGCAAGTGAATGATATCGTACCCGTTATCCAAGCAGCTGCAGGTGCGCCAGCCCTGAATAATGTCTTCGCCAATAGCTCAAGCAACACCTCGGCATATACCAGTCCACGGCCAAATCCAGTACAGCCAAAGGTGTCACCCGGCATGACGCCTCCTGCAGCACAAGGTACAACAACACGAACAGCGGCTGCGCCCGGTCAAGCTCAACCGAACACTACTCCCAATGGTGCTGGGCAATCGTCTTGGGCTACGGTCGGGAACTATGATGCAGCAACCAGAACCATAAATATCGCGTCCAGCAAACCAGCACCAAGGAAAGCCATTTTTCTCAATGCCGAACAACAACGTGTGGACCAGGCAATTGCGAAAGTCGACGAAGGCGCACAGCGTGCTGTTCAAATGCGCATCAAGTCGAAGAAGCTTTGCAACATGTATCATCTCAACGATAGCTGTTCAAACGGAAAACCATGTGAGTTCGGCCATGAGCCGAAGCTCGAGGCTGCGGAGAGGAATGCATTGCGACACAAAGCACGCGAACTGCCCTGCTATAAGCTTAGCTCCTGTCGTGACTTTGGATGCACTGTAGGTGACAAGATTTGGTACGGTGACACAGATTGATGCTGACATGCTTATAGTCCGGACATCACTGTCCTCGTGGAGAATCCTGTGCGAACGACTTTTGCAAATTCAACGACCGGTCAGTGGACATTTGTGATCTCTTGCTTCGTATGTACTGACAATTAGTAGGATGCACTTTATCGATCAAAAAATCAAGCTTAAGGAATACGAGGATGGCAATGTCGACCCTGTGCACTAGAGTCGAGGAAACCGTACGTGCCAGAGTCTGGTGCGTATTGGCGCCACGCATGTCGTAACGATCATGCTGAATTTGTGACCATGGTCTGACATGTACTGCGACATGTATAGCGGCATCAGTGAGGGACTGATCTGGATGGAAGACGATTGGAGTAGTGGATATCTGTTATACTGCTGTCCCATAAAATAACATATGTAGGAATGAATGTCGATCATGCCATATTCACAACGGTATCTTGCACAGCTCAGGCTCTTCAAGACCAGTGACATGGTATACCATCGCGTAGCTTCACACACCAGCAGTCGATCAACAGCTCTTCGCGAAGCAATGCACGGTAATAATGTCCATGACTTCGAGCATGTCAATACAGACAAGGAATCCTACACTCAAGCATTTGAAGGAAGAGCATTACTAAGCATTCAATTCACTTAGATCACGGCAAGTCATTCATCATGTTTCGCCATATGCAAAGATAAAACATACATTCTGTCAATAGTAATCCACCAATGCATTGAGCAGACATGTGATAAGGGGCTGGGTGGGTAGCAGATGCCAAGAGTTATGACGGAGCGGCATAGAAATGTTTGTGCGGGAAGGGCCGCGCCAAACGCCCTCGGACGCGCGCGCCAGGTGTTGACGCTTGATTCGTATCTCTGATCGGGCCTCGTGAGCGATCTTCCTTGCATTATCTGTGCTTGTATAATTCACGCGAACACGAAGTTGCTGTTGCTGCGAGTGCACGCCGAGAACGAAATTGACGACTGATGACTCGATCGAAAGTCATGCCACGATAAGAACCGCGTCCAAAAGGGCAGGCGCACCCACAGTTTACATCCTTCGAACCACCCAAAACACGGTTTTCCCACCCACAAACAATTATCTGACCCGGACACACATATCCTTTCTCCTCCCTACTCTTTTTACCGACCGTCGTTCGTTACGCTCCCTCACACATCTTGTGCAGGGAGACCGCAGT